>Ga0233447_1000369_pt1 | contig 52638 bp, 42 predicted proteins | sample SI_124_October20_3_FD_183014 | JGI IMG/M metagenome (GOLD analysis project Ga0233447, IMG submission 183014) | Seawater microbial communities from Saanich Inlet, British Columbia, Canada - SI_124_October2016_135_MG | ecosystem: Environmental > Aquatic > Marine > Inlet | place: Canada: British...
GGTTAATGCTGTTCATTTAATCACTTTATGCCGTCTTCATCTACACCTTATTTATTAATAACCTTGAAAGCCGAAACATAGAGTCTGTAATGACCGATATGAACTTCTCGCAAATTCCTGAACCCAGACCCCGGAGCAGGAAATATCCAGCGAATCATCGTATTCCATCAATGACCTTGATGTATTTCCCGAAGAGTTTATACATTTCATCACTGGTAACCTCGGCTTACGTAAATTAATATCACAGCAACATGGCGAACTTTTCAATGCTGATTATTGGAAATCAGTTCAGCAAGAGAGACTCAATCACAGGTATCATTATATTTTTCCATACTCCAGAGACAGTAGATTCGAAAGAATTTTTAATTCAGCAGCTAAATGCCCATGACAACTAACTTCAAAACTGCTGATTTGTGCGATGAATTTTCACAATCGCTACAAATTATTGAACCCGGCTTTATCAGCTATGGCGGACACCCCTGTTTTTATGGAGAGGTTTCAACCATTAAATGCTTTGAAGACAACTCCATAGTCCGACAGCAACTATCCACCCCCGGACTTGGCCGTGTTCTGATGGTTGATGCTGGAGCATCAACCCAATGCGCCATGTTAGGTGACTTGCTCGCAGGTTTTGGTGTAGAAAACAACTGGGCTGGAATTGTCATGTATGGCATGATTCGGGATAGTGTCAATCTCAGCAGCATGCCCATTGGTGTTATGGCTCTCGGCACTCACCCGAAAAAAAGTGAGAAGAAAAATATGGGTGAAATTGATATCGCCATCGACTTTCCTGGTGCCACCATAAAACCTGGAGACTGGGTTTATGCTGATCAGGATGGCATTATTACAAGCCATAAAAAATTATAAGCATCACGATGAATATAGACTTAAGCTAAAACAAATCAATAACAGAACACCTTCGTGCTCTTCGTGAGCTTCGTGGTGAAAAAATAAAAAGAGGATCAACAACAATGACAACCTATAACGAAATTTATCAGCAATCCTTAAATGATCCTGATGCATTCTGGGGTAAAGCTGCGGAAGAGCTTCACTGGACTAAAAAATGGGATAAAGTCATTGATCTGGGTGCTAAACCAGTTCCTCACTGGTTCGTTGGTGGACAGATAAATACCTGTTATAACGCTGTTGACCGACATGTTGAAACCGGCAGAGCTGACCAGACTGCCATTATTTACGACTCCCCTATCACCAATCAACAACGCAAAATTTCTTATAGTGAATTATTACAACAGGTTTCTCAATTTGCTGGAGTTTTAGTTAATCATGGGGCTAAAAAAGGGGATCGAGTCATAATTTATATGCCCATGATTCCTGAAGCCGCTATTGCCATGCTAGCCTGCGCCAGAATTGGCGCTATTCACTCTGTCGTTTTTGGAGGTTTTGCAGCCAATGAACTGGCTACTCGAATAGACGATGCCAAACCCGATATCATCATCAGCACAAGTTGCGGCATCGAGCCAGCAAGAGTTATAGAATACAAACCGCTACTGGATGCTGCTATTGACCAGGCCAAACACAAAGTCAGCTGCTGCATATTAAAAGCCCGTCCACAGGCAAAAGCAGAAATGATTGAAGGGCGTGATTTCGACTGGGATAATGAGCTCACCAAAGCTGAAAGTGTTGACTGTGTTCCACTCGACGCTACAGATCCATTGTACATCCTGTATACATCAGGCACTACCGGTGAACCCAAAGGTGTTATTCGCGATAACGGTGGTCATGCCGTGGCGATGCACTGGTCCATGAAAAATGTTTACAACGTCGAACCCGGTGATGTTTACTGGGCCGCTTCTGATGTTGGCTGGGTTGTCGGTCACAGCTATATAGTTTATGCCCCGTTATTAAAAGGCTGCACCACTATTATGTACGAAGGAAAACCTGTTGGCACACCTGACCCCGGTGCTTTCTGGAGAGTCATCAGTGAGCACAATGTTAAAGTTTTATTCACTGCTCCGACTGCCTTTCGTGCCATCAAAAAAGAAGACCCCGATGGTGAATACCTTAAAAAATATGACCTTAGCTGCATGCAGTCTTTATTCCTGGCAGGAGAACGTTGTGACCCTGACACCTTATTTTGGGCCAGAGATAAACTGGGCAAACCTGTTATCGATCACTGGTGGCAAACTGAAACAGGCTGGGCCATTGCTTCCAATCCTTTAGGCATCGAAAATATGGAAATCAAAGCAGGCTCTCCAACCGTTGCCATGCCGGGATATGATGTCCAGATATTATCTGAAGATGGCAATGAAATGCCTACTGGCGAGATGGGCAATATTGTCATCAAACTGCCCATGCCACCATCCTGCCTGCCCAGCCTGTGGGGGAATGATCAACGCTTCATCGATGCTTATCTCACTAAATATGAAGGTTACTACCTGACCGGTGATGCCGGTTTTAAAGATGAAGATGATTACCTGTGGATCATGAGTCGAACAGATGACGTTATCAACGTTGCCGGACACAGGCTATCGACCGGTGCCATGGAAGAGGTTTTATCCGGGCATAGTGATATTGCCGAATGTGCTGTTATCGGTGTCGCCGATGATCTTAAAGGACAAATGCCTCTTGGATTAATCGTTCTTAAAGCAGGAGTAGATAGAACTGAAGCAGATATCGTTAAAGAGCTTGTACAACGAGTCAGAGATCAGATTGGCCCGGTCGCTGCTTTTAAACAAGCTAAAATTGTAAACCGCCTGCCAAAGACACGTTCAGGTAAAATCCTACGTGGCACCATGGTAAATATTGCCGATGGTACCGAGTGGAAAATGCCAGCGACTATTGATGACCCCGTTATTCTTGATGAAATCACCGAGGCTTTGCAAGTTTTAGGCTACGCAAAAAAGTAACCTTAAGTAAATACGTGTAGGGTGCCGCCGTGCGCACCATTGAATTACACTGCTAACTCATTTGGTGCGCACGGCGCACCCTACACCATACCTGACTCATATTTCTGTACAATATTTCCCTCATTTCAGATAGACTTTGCCTAAGCCTCCCGCACAGCATTCTGGAAACTTCATGTACACTTTGTTAACACTCATCATCATTTATCTATCCTGTGTTGTTTTCATCAGATTGCGCAACAGGGAAAAATTTCCTTTAATGAGACAGTTGAATGACTTTTCAACAATAATGGTGCCATTCAATATTCCTGCTTATCTATTATCTAAAGCCCCATTAACTCATTTCATAGAACCTGATCAATTTCCCGAACTTAAAATATTAGATGACAATTGGGAAGATATAAGAAATGAAGCATTGGTCCTATATGAGAGAGGGCTGATCACAATAAAAGATGACCTTCCTGCCAGTAGTTTTTATAAGGACAATCGCTGGACCAGCTTTTATTTAAAAAGTTATGATAATGATATTCCATCAGCCTACGAAATGGCTCCAAAAACGATGGCTTTAATTGATCAGTTACCATCGATGAACATGGCATTATTTGCCTGCCTGAATCCGGGGAAAAAAATCAACGATCATCATGATCCATTTGCATTTACACTACGTTATTCATTAGGACTCAGCACTCCAAACTCCAATCAGTCAGGCCTTGTTGTAAATGGAGATGACTATCATTGGGAAGATGGAAAAAGCATTATATTTGATGAAACTTATTTTCATTGCGCTTATAACAACAGTGACAAACCTCGAATAATTTTAATGACCGATATAGACAGGCCCCTTAAATTTGGTTTATTACAGAAATTTTATTATCAGTTCGGACGTTTTTTCAACGGCTTGTTCGCGGTAGATAATATTGATGCCAGTAAACTGGGAATAGGAAATAAGTTTGGCTTTTATCTGAATAAATACAAAGCTTTATTAAAACGCTTTAAGCACTGGAATAAACCGCTTTATGTGACTACTAAAATAATCGTTCTGATACTTGTACTTTATTTTATTTTTAATTGATACCAGCTAAAGCTATTTAGCCAACCATTAATCTTCATAGAACAGACTCATCAATATCATAGGGCCAGCCCACTATTCCCCCGGCAATTGAGTAAGCCTGAACACTCAACTGTTGCAGGATCATGGCCGCTATAATACTTCTTTTGCCATTCCTGTCGTAAATGATGTATTTTTTCTGCTGCTCAATTTCAGACAACCTGTTTCTGAGTTCTGGAAGCGGAATAAGTTTAGCGCCGGGTAAACGAGACTCTTCCCATTCCTCTTCATATCTCACATCCAACAACACAGTATCTTTTTCACTTAGCAACAATTTTGCTTTCTCTATGTCGATTTCATGTATCAATGACTCTCCAATGAGTGCTTTGAAGTCAGAGCCATTTAACACCAGCAATCTCGAGTCTTCTATCATACGAACGCTAGCACTTCGTCTATGACCATCAACTATAAGGCTATCCTGTCCAAAATGGTTTCCAGCATACAGATGATTCACTTTTTGCTCGTCATCATCGTACATACCCCTTTCCCAGACTTCCGCCTGCCCACTGGCAATAATATAAAATGAATCTGCAATATCACCCTGAGTGATAACTTCGGTTCCCGCCTTAACATCGATAATATGCATTTTTTGAATAGCCCGGCTAATATTTTCCATTGGGATATTCATGAATACCGTCGGGTGCTTCATATTGGACAGTATTTCTTTAACACTTTTTGGAGAGTTTGATACATCCCTATTCATCGATTTCCAGCTGATGTGATAGTCGAGATATTCCTGGTCTATCCTGATTAAAGCCGATCTCGTTTTTGCAAGGAAACTAATATTTTCGTGTTCAGATAACCGCACAGGTCTGCGCTTTTTAGCCTTTTCACTTAAATGATCAGTTACCCGACTGAACTCTATGATATCTATTTCGCCATAAGCCAGGAAAAAAGTGTCATTAGTTGCATTAGATGGAACACTTAAACTATCTCCTGCACTGATGATGTACTCTCTGATTATGCCTTCATGTCGCATATCATTAAGAACATTTATAGGCAATCTAGACAGAGGACTGTCTGCAAGATAAATTTCATCTAGTGGGTTGGACATGTTAACTATCTCTGTATAAATATCAGCAGTATGCCAAATTAGGTCTTACTTTATATGACTTATAATATATGACTTTTCAGATAAAATTTCTTAATTAATTTTTTGGCGCTAGAAATAAGGATTTTCCAGCAAATATCCAGTTATTTAATATAATTATATATTGGATGGACGGGCTCAAAATATTCTAAACCAACCCAACTATTGATCTAGAATGTAGGGTGCGCCATGCGCACCATAGCTTATTACAACAAATTAGATAGCCAGATACTCATGACGAAGTTCTTCATTATCCAGTACTTCCTGAGCCGTGCCATCAAACACGATATTACCCATATCCAGAATCAGGGCCCGGTCTGCAAGCCGTAATGCTGCCACTGCATTTTGTTCTACAATAATCGTAGTAATTCCCTGCTTCTTAATGCTATCCACAATATTCGCAATTTCCTTCACGATAACTGGAGCCAAACCTTCATAAGGCTCATCCAGCAACAGCAGTTTAATATCACGAGCCAGTGCGCGAGCCACTGCAAGCATTTGCTGCTCACCACCCGACAATGTCGTGCCCATCTGACTACGACGCTCTGCAAGACGGGGGAAATGCTCGTAGATTCTTTCCAGACTCCATCCAATCGGCGGTGCAATCTGCGCCAGTTGCAGGTTTTCTTCTACCGTAAGACCCTGAATAATTCGTCTATCTTCCGGAACCAGTGCCACACCATTTTGAGCCGCATCATGTGCAGCCATATTGTGCAAAGGTTTATGATCCAGCCAGATTTCACCGTGGGTAACCTGTGGACTATCGACACGAGCAATAGAACGTAAGGTTGAGGTTTTTCCAGCACCATTTCGACCAAGCAGCGCAACCACTTCACCTTCGCGGATATCAAAATTGATTCCCTGCACGATATAGCTTTCACCATAATAGGAATGCATGTCCCAGCATGAAAAGAAGGCCGGATCAGAGCCCTGGCTGGTAACCGTACTAACACGCTCTTCGACTTTCACGTCACCCAGTAATTGATTACTCATCTTCTGCTTCTCCCAGGTAGGCTTCTTTTACTTTGGGATCTTCACGAATTTCATCCGGGGTTCCCGATGCAATAATACGTCCCTGAGCAAGCACACTGATGCGATCAGCCAGACTAAAAACCACGTGCATGTCGTGCTCAATTATTATTTTTGTCATGCCTCGTTCCTTAATCTTTTTTAACAGATCAATGGTCTGATTAGTATCATGACGCGCCATACCCGCTGTGGGTTCATCCAGTAACAACAGGCTCGGGTTTTGAATCAAACCCATGGCCAGTTCCAGTCGACGTTTATCACCCCGCGAAATACTGCCTGCATGCTGATCATAAAATTTTTCCAGACCGACATCGGCTAAAGCTTCCATCGCACCTTCGTGCAGCGCTTTTTCTTTACGCATACATCTGAAAGGATTGAACTTAAACGTGCCATCTCTTTTTGCCAGCGCCGGTATCATCACGTTTTGCAATAAAGTCAGCTCAGGGAAGATTTCAGGTGTCTGGAATACACGTACCATACCCGCATGATTAATATCATAAGGTTGCATACCTATCATATTATGCCCATTAAAAGTAACCGTTCCATCATCCGGTATCAGGCGTCCAATACAACAGTTTAGTAGCGTCGATTTACCAGCACCATTTGGACCAATAATGGCATGAGTTGTGCCTTCTTCAACTTTGAGCTGAATATCAGAAAGTGCATGTAAACCACCAAAGGTTTTATTCACACCATTTATATCAAGGATAATACTCATAACGTATCTCCTGATTCATCGACACTCATACCCAGTTTCTTTTTAACAAATCGAATGATATTTGTAATGCCCTCCATAATCCCGCCAGGCAAAAAGATAACCACCAGCATAAACAGAGCACCCAATGTTAAATGCCAGCCTTCACCGACAAAATGCTGAGTTACTGATACCACAATATTTTCCATAGCCTGTGGTAAGAAATTAAAAATTTCATGCAATACAGATTCATTCATGGCAGAAAATATATTTTCAAAATATTTTATAATGCCTACACCTATCAGCGGACCAACCAATGTTCCCACTCCACCCAGGATTGTCATTAAGACGACTTCACCAGAAGCTGTCCATTGCATTCTTTCTGCGCCTGCTAATGGATCAGTAACTGCCATTAGTGCCCCGGCCAGTCCTGCATACATTCCAGAAATGACAAATGCCGAAAGCAGATAAGGGCGCGTATTAAAACCCGTATAATTCATGCGATTTTGATTCGACTTGATCGCAATCAGTTTCAAGCCATAAGGCGAACGGAAAATTTTAAGAGAAACATAAAAGCCGATAATTAACATCACCGCGCAAAAATAAAATCCGGAATAGCCGCTCATTAACTGCCCGAATAAATTCGTTGATGGCAAACCTTCTTTGACCGCAACACCTGCCATGGCATCAATATATCGAGGGTCCTGAATACTAAGCTGCAATCCTGTCTCGCCGTTAGTAATGGGAGTCAATACCGAGTAAGCCAGACTATAAGACATCTGGGCAAATGCCAGCGTCAAAATAGAAAAGTAAATACCAGAACGACGTAGACTGATATAACCGATAGCCAGTGCAAACACACCCGCTATGATAATGGCGAAGATAATGGCTGGCACCACGTTCATGGTAAACAACTTAAAACTCCACACCGCGGTATAAGAACCTACACCCAGAAATGTTGCATGCCCAAAAGACAGGTAACCGGTCAAACCAAACAGAATATTATAACCAATGGCAAAAATACCAAAGATAGCAAATTTCTGTAACAGATCAGGGTAGTTAGCCCCGATCGGATCAAGCCATAGTGGAGCAGTTAAAACAACCGCTGAAAATATCAGCATCACCACCATGTTATTTTTTAACGATAAATTCATCATCAATCCTCCATCACCCCTTCACGCCCCATCAAACCACGCGGTCTGACCAGCAGAACAACAACGGCAACAAGATAAATAATAATCTGATCGATACCCGGAAGAATCGTTTTCACTTCATTCATGGAAGCAAATGATTGCAAAATTCCGAGCAGAAAACCAGCGGCGACCGCGCCTCCAAGTGAGCCCATGCCACCGACGACCACAACAACAAAAGACAACACCAGAAAATCCATGCCCATGTGATAATCAGGCGGCAATATCGGTGCATACATAACACCTGCAAGTCCGGCTACGACGGTTGCGAGACCAAACACGATGGTAAACCGCCTCTCGACATTTATACCGAGCAGGCTAACTGTTTCCCTGTCTGACATACCGGCACGTACCACCATGCCGAAAGTCGTATATTTTAAGAAGGCAAACACACCAAAAATAATCACGGCTGAAAATGCCAGGTAAATCAGACGCCACCACGGATAAACCAGGTTTTCACTCAAACCTAACGCTGCACCAACTGCCGCACTGCCAGCAACAATATCAGGAGCAGGAGTCGGGATAGGGTTTGCACCATAAATTGATCTGATGATTTCCTGTATTACAATAGCCAGGCCAAAGGTCACCAGAATTTGTTCCGCGTGAGTTCTCTTATAAAAATGTTTAATCAGGCCACGTTCCATGGCAACTCCGATCAATAACATCACGGGAATAGCAAATAAAATAGAAATGGGTACGGCATAATCAATTATCGCCGTGCCTGTATCACCCCACCAGATTTCCAGGTAAGGCTGTTCTTTGTAAGCATCAAAGAAAGTAATACTTTCATCTTTGACTTTTTTCGAAATGGTCAGCAATTGCTGTACGGATACGGCACAAAATGCACCCAGCATAAATAATGCACCATGTGCAAAGTTTACAACGCCCAGTGTACCAAAGGTTAAAGTCAGACCCAGCGCGATTAACGCATAGGCTCCACCTTTATCCAGGCCGTTAAGAATTTGAATGAGGATTGCATCCATAAGCTGTCACTTCGAGTAAGGAATGAAAAAAAGCCATATCATCATAATGATGATATGGCTTTGATGAAGCGGGGTATTTTAAACCTTATAAGGTCCTAAATCACCACCAAAGATTGATGCATCGTACTCAACCTGTGAACGAGGAACTTCCTGAACGATTTCCAGCAGGTCAAATTGACTTGTTGGGTTCTGATTACCACGCACAACCAGTACATTTTTGAAACACTGGTGATCTTCTGCACGATACTCAGTTTTACCATTACCCATTCCATCAAAATTAAAGCCTTCAAGTGCTTTAATAACTTCTGGTGGGTAAAAAGTACCAGCCATTTCACAAGCATTGGCATATAACAGAGTTTGAACGTAACAGGTATGAGCCGCCATTGAAGGTGGGAAACCATATTTAGCGCCGAATGACTTAACAAAAGCCTGAGAACCCGCATCTTTCAATGCCCAGTTCCAGTTAGTTGTACCCAGGATACCTTTCAGGTTTTCACCAGCACCCTGTGCCATCAGACGTGAATACAATGGAACGATGATTTCAAACTGCTTACCGTTAACCACTTTGTCACGCAGACCAAATTGAACAGCCTGAGTCAGTGAGTTGATCATGTCCTTACCATAGTGGTTCAGGATCAATGTATCAGCACCGGAATTCAGGATAGGCGTGATGTACTGTGAGAAGTCACCCGCGCCAACTGGAGTTTTAACGGCTTTATGAGTTTTCCAGCCCAGTCCTTCAGTGGTTTCTTTAATTGATTCTTCCTGAGTCCAGCCCCAGGTGTAATCCGCTGTTAAGTGGTAAGCTCGACGATCAGTTCCCATTTCTTTCTTAAGAACAGGACCCAGTGCAGAACCGGACATCTTCGCATTGAAGAAATGACGGAAACCGTAACGACGTTTGTCCTTACCGGTTGTATCGTTAGAGTGAGTCAGACCGGCCATAAAGATAACGCCCATTTCCTGACATAAACCCTGTACAGCAATAGCTACACCAGAAGATGAACCACCAGAGATCATCAGTGCACCGTCTTTTTCGATCATACGCTTGGCAGAAGCACGTGCTGCATCAGACTTAGTCTGTGTATCACCTGTTACATACTCAACTTTTTTACCCAGAACACCGTTACCTTTAAGAGACATTGGCTTCATGGTATTCATCATACCGCCATCACCGCCACCATTTAGATGTTCAACAGCCAGTTTGTAAGCTCTTAATTCGTCAGCTCCTTCATCGGCATAAGCGCCAGTTTGAGGAACATTAAAACCAAGCTTTACGCTTCCACCTTTAGGTGCATTTCTGAAATTTTCTGCCGCATAGGCATCTTTCATAAAGAACATTGGAGAACTGGCAACAACACCAGTGGCAGCAGATGCCTTTAAAAAGTCACGTCTACTGTTATTTTGGGAATTATCTTTTTTACTCATTTGAGACCTCTAATGATTTGTAGGGCATTCATTCATTGTTAATAAACTTTGCCATATTTTTTTAAATGTCATGTTGTGAATACCGGTAACCTGGGAAGGTCACCCGCAACACTCCTAAGCTTATAAGCAAATTTCTTGCCAAAATTTATTTTTTAACGTTTCATCAAATGGTTAGTAACCAGGACTGACATTAAAAAAACTCATGTGTTACCATGAGTAACACACAGTGTTCCCAGTGGTAACATTTTTGTGAACTCGATCACATTATTCGTAAGCTGAATCCGAAATGCCTAAGCAATCAAAAAATTCAAATAGCTCAGAACGAACACTCATGGTCGTGTTACTGGTTCTGGTCATATTCCTGTCACCTATGAGTAACTTCTGGGCTGCCATGGACGCACCATGGTTCAGCCCCTACCTGGCCTGGGCGGTCGCTATCTTTTTATCCTGGTTACTCCAGCGTTACCTTAGAGAACCCGACAGTAAATGAGCTTTGAAGTCTGGCAACTATTTTTAATCAGCGTCCTGTACCTGGGCCTGCTGTTTATAATCGCCACGGCAGCAGAAAAGAAATGGTTACCAGAATCACTGGTCAAACACCCCATTGTTTACACCCTGTCACTCGGCGTTTATGCAACATCCTGGAGCTTTTATGGCAGCGTAGGACTGGCTGAACGCGAAGGATATACCTTTCTGGCTGTTTACCTGGGTGTCACCATCGCCTTTCTTGCTTCACCCATATTGCTCAAACCCATTCTTAGATTGACTAAAGAGTATCAACTATCTTCATTAGCCGATTTACTGGCCTTTCGCTATCACAGTCCTCTCAGCGGCATTCTGGTCACCGTTCTCATGCTAACGGGCGCCCTGCCTTATATGGCTTTACAAATTCAGGCTGTAACCGATTCACTACAAATTTTAACCAACGAAACACAATCAGGATTTATCTCGCTGGGCTTTTGCCTGATGATCACCCTGTTTGCCATATTATTTGGCGCAAGGCATATAACACCTCGAGAAAAGCATGAGGGACTCGTTGTAGCCATCGCATTTGAATCACTGGTTAAACTGGTAGCACTTATGACGGTTGGTTTATATGCCGTATTTGGAACATTCAATGGCTTCAGTGGTTTTTCCAGTTGGCTGGAAAATAATCAACATGCCACCGAAGCATTGATGCGCCCTATCCATGATGGTCCCTGGGCCATGATGTTAATACTGTCTTTTTCAGCTGCCTTTTTACTACCCCGGCAGTTCCATATGATTTTTGTAGAAAACATCAAAACTTCAAATTTGAACTATGCCAGCTGGGCATTCCCACTATTTCTATTATTACTGAACATATCCATTCCACCCATTCTGTGGGCAGGACAATCAATGGATCTTAGCTATGGGCCGGATCTTTTTGTACTGGGCGTTTCGATGCAAAGCCAGTCAGCCATCTTACCCATTTTTATATTTATCGGGGGAATTTCCGCAGCCAGCGCAATGATTATCGTAACAACAATCGCGTTGGCATCCATGTGCATGAACCACCTGCTATTACCCATTAGTCTGCCCAAGCATAAACAACAGGGGGGTGATCTTTATAGCCTGTTAATCTGGGGCAAACGAATATTAATCTTTCTAATTATTCTGGCCGGTTATGCATTTTATCTATTCCTGCAAACTCACCAGGAATTAACAGATCTGGGATTAATATCTTTTGTTGCCGTAGCCCAGTTTTTACCCGGAATTTTTGGTTTACTGTACTGGCGTAAAGCCAGCCGACAGGGTTTTGTCAGCGGCCTTACCGCCGGTGCGTTACTTTGGGTGCTCACATTAATACTACCTCTGTTTTCAAAAGCTGGCTGGCTGGTTAATTCTCATCTGGAAAACATCATGATCCCGATGTCATCCACCGACAGCGCATTTTGGACGCTACTATTAAATTCAATATTTTTTGTTGGAGCATCAATTTTATGGCCACAATCCGATGACGAAAACAGAGCAGCCAATGCCTGTTGTAATGATAACCAGAACCCAACCCACGCGATCCCCGTAGCATCAACCATCAAGGAATTTGAAGCTGGACTAACAGAAACTATCGGAGCAGAAACAGCAGCCAAAGAAATTAAACTGGCAATATCCGACCTCGGGTTAAACGACAGGGAACTGGATCGAAGTGACTTTGCCAATTTACGTGTTCAAATAAGGCATAACCTGTCCGGTCTCATAGGCCCTGTACTTGCAGGCATGGTTGTTAATGAACAACTTGAAGTTGATACGTCAGCCAAAGTGGCAATCGCTGACACCATTAAATTTGTTGAAACGAGTTTACAGAATTCCCGCCTCGAACTTAAAGAAATCTCCGGAGAGCTTGATTCATTACGCCGTTTTCACAGGCAGGTTTTACATGATTTGCCACTCGCCGTTGTCACCATCAGCCTGGAATATCAAATCGTAAGCTGGAACAGGGCCATGGAAAAACTTGCCGGGGTAAAAGAACAATCAGTCATCGGAAAAGAACTCACCCGTTTAGCATCACCCTGGTCAAATTTATTACTCACCTTTCTAAAAGGTGACAAAGCTGTGCTGAGATCAACCAAAATAAATTTGGGCAATAAAATAAGCATCCTCAATTTGTTTAAATCAGAGGTCAGTGGCCTGGCTGAAAATGAACAGCACGGTTATGTAGTGTTGCTACAGGATCACTCTGAAATTCACCAACTGGAAAGTGAACTTGCCCACAGTGAAAGATTAGCCTCAATAGGTCAACTGGCAACAGGTGTAGCTCACGAAATTGGAAACCCGGTAACAGGCATTGCCTGCCTGGCTCAGGATATGCAAGCCATACCCGATGACGAAGAACTGCAAAAAGAAAGTATTGATGACATTTTAAATTTGACCAACAGAATTTCTACAATTGTTCACTCATTGCTCAGCTATAGCCATGTGGGGGCAGAACTAGGGCATTCCCCTGAGACTTTAGAATTAAGAAATATGATTAATGAATCCTTACGCCTGGTTTCATTAAGCCATAAGGGAAAACAGATTGATTTTATAACTAATTGCCCAGAAGAGCTTTCTCTACTCGGTGATCACCAAAAACTGTTACAGGTGCTGGTCATTATTTTATCAAATGCCAGTGATGCATCCAAAGAAGGAGATAAAGTTTATATTGATGTTTTAGATCAAAATATAACTATCGAATTAAAAATCAGCGATTCAGGACATGGCATCAATGAAAAAATTATTAATAAAATTTTCGATCCTTTTTTCACTACCAAACAGGCTGGAGAAGGCACAGGTCTGGGACTGTCTCTTGCTTACAATATTATTAAAGAACACGATGGAAACATCAAAATCAATAGCCAGTTAAATAAAGGTACGCAAGTTATTATTCGCTTACCGAAATCCAGTAACACCATAAAATATTAAAATCTTATGCATGAAATTCTAATCGTAGAAGACGAAAAAATTATACGTGTCAGCCTGTCCAGGCTACTCACCAGAAATGGATTTTCTGTAACTTCTGCCGGATCAGTGGATGAAGCCGAAAAAGAAGGACTCGAAGGATTTGATTTAATTATTGCCGATCTACGTCTTCCGGGAGCAGAAGGAACTGCTTTAATAGGACTCGCCAAACCTGTTCCTGTATTGATCATGACCAGTTACTCATCGGTACAGTCTGCTGTCGATGCTATGAAACTGGGTGCAGCCGATTATATTGCCAAACCTTATAACCATGATGAAATGATATTAACCATTAATAGGTTACTAAAAAACCAGCAACTGGAATATCAAAATAAAGTCTTGAAAAGAGAGCTCGATAATCTCCATCCCATCAAAAACTTAATGGGCAAGAGCGACCCTATTTTACAGGTAAAAGATCGCATTCAGCGCGTGGCTCAAACCGATACCAGTGTTTTAATTTTAGGCGAAACAGGAACCGGGAAAGAACTCACTGCAAGAGCCATACACGCACAAAGCCTTCGTGCCGATAAAGCACTGATAAGCATCAACTGTGCATCCATACCCGAGAACCTGATTGAATCTGAATTATTTGGTCATGAAAAAGGAGCCTTTACCGGCGCACTTAAAAGCAGCAAAGGTTTGATTGCAGCAGCAGATACAGGCACTTTATTCTTAGATGAAATTGGTGAGCTATCAATGGAAGCACAATCACAATTACTTCGTGTTTTACAGGAGGGAGAGATACGACGGGTAGGCTCTAATAAGATGCAATATGTTGATATTCGTTTGATTGCAGCAACTCACAGAAATTTACTCGAGATGGTTGAACAAAAACTATTCCGTGAAGATTTATATTATCGGTTAAATGTTATGGAAATAACCTTGCCGCCATTGCGCCATAGAACAGACGATATTCTACAACTTGCTGAACAGATTCTGCACACAGTATCCACCCGGTTCCAGCGTACAGATTATAGTTTTAACGATAGCGCAATCAAATTATTACAGTCATATCACTGGCCAGGGAATGTCCGTGAACTGGAAAACATCATCGAACGATCCATTATCTTAAGCAATGACGATATCATTACTGCACAGGATCTTGGCTTACAGCAAACTGAAAATTCAAAAAGCCAGGATATCATGTCATCCGAATTATCCATGGATGAATATTTTGTTGAGTTTGTCAAAGAACATCAGCTTCGACTCAATGAAACTGAATTATCTGCAAAATTAGGTATTAGCCGGAAAAATCTGTGGGAACGCCGCCAGAAACTGGGCATAGCTCGTCCGTAAGCTTAAAAACTATATTCACCACGAAGGCACGAAGAACACGAAGGTATAAATATTGCGTTGCTAAATTTGTATCAGCTTCATACATGCCAATTTATCCAGTTACCTTAACCTTATTTGGTTTTCTTCGTGAACTTCGTGCCTTCGTGGTAAAAATGCTCTATGCCCTTGCTTGTCCTCTGTGGTGAGAAATTCTTTAAAAATAGAGTTTTCAATGCTTACTATTGGAATACTATCCAAGACATTTATAATTTCAGCGTTATGATACTTTCCATTGTTAATATCACTTTGGAGTTTATCCATGAGCTTGAAATCCCCAGGCAAATCCTTTCGAGACCTGGTCTTATCTGAAAAACCGTTACAGTGCGTTGGAGCAATCAATGCTTACCATGCTCGTCTGGCTCAGGCCAGTGGCTTTAAGTCGTTGTACCTTTCTGGAGGTGGCGTTGCAGCAGGGTCTTGTGGAATCCCTGATCTTGGCATCACGACCATGGAAGATGTACTAACCGATTTACGCCGCATTACCGATGTCACCGATTTACCGGTTCTTGTAGATATCGACACAGGATGGGGCGGCGCTTTCAATATCGCCCGGTGTGTAAAATCTATGACTAAAATGGGCGCAGCAGCCGTGCACATCGAAGATCAGGTTCAGCAGAAACGCTGTGGGCATCGTCCCAATAAAGCCATTGTTCCGTTAGATGAAATGGTTGATCGTATCAAAGCAGCTGTAGATGCTAAAACAGATCCTGATTTTGTCATCATGGCTCGCACCGATGCTTTAGCCGTTGAAGGTCTGCAATCTGCCATCGACCGGGCCGGAGCCTGTGTTGAAGCCGGTGCTGACATGATTTTCCCAGAGGCTATGACAGAACTGGAAATGTACCAGCACTTTGTGGATGCCGTTAAAGTGCCTGTTCTCGCCAATATTACTGAATTTGGCTCAACACCACTTTTCACCACCGAACAACTGGCATCAGCCGGGGTTGATATTGCGCTTTACCCGCTCTCAGCTTTTCGTGCCGCCAACGCTGCAGCACTCAAGGTTTATCAGACTTTAATAGCCGAAGGCACTCAACAAAATGTCATCGATACAATGCAAACCCGCGCTGATCTTTATGACTATCTTGATTATCACAGCTATGAACAGAAGCTTGATGGCCTGTTTGCAAAGGAGGATAAAGAATGAACGCTAACAATGAGCAAAACTTACCTAAGCCTAAAAAATCCGTCGCTCTTTCCGGTACTGCAGCGGGAAACACCGCAGTATGCACCGTAGGACTAAAAGGTAATGACCTGCATTACCGTGGATATGACATCCTCGATTTTGCAGAACAGGCTGAATTTGAAGAAATCGCTTACCTCATCGTTCATGGAAAATTACCCAATCAGTCTGAACTGGATAGTTATAAAGCCAAATTGAGATCAATGCGCGGTATTCCACAGGCATTAAAAACTTCACTGGAGCAACTACCTTCTACTGCACACCCCATGGATGTTCTTCGCACAGCAGCTTCATTTCTGGGTAGCAGTCTGCCAGAAAAAGCAGATCAGAACTCTGCTGAAGCACGTGACATTATCGACCGCATGATGGCAAGTTTCGGTTCCATGTTACTGTACTGGTATCATTTTTCGGTCAATGGAAAGCGTATAGATGTCGAAACCGATGATGACTCAATCGGCGGACACTTTCTTCACCTGTTACACGGAGAAGCCCCACCCGAAAAATGGGTCAGGGCTATGCATACATCGTTGATCCTGTATGCCGAACACGAATTTAATGCATCTACCTTTGCTGCCAGAGTTATTGCCGGAACCGGTTCTGACCTTTATTCCTGCATCACCGGTGCAATTGGTGCATTACGCGGCCCTAAACATGGTGGTGCCAACGAGGCAGCATGTGCCATTCAGCAACGCTACAGTAATCCCGATGAAGCAGAAGCGAATATTCGAGAGCGTGTAGCCAACAAGGAAATAGTTATTGGTTTCGGTCACCCGGTTTATACAACCGGTGATCCACGAAACGATGTTATCAAGCAAGTTGCCAAATCACTTGCCGATGACGCCAATGATCACAAAATGTTTGAAGTGGCCAACCGGCTCGAAACTGTCATGTGGGATGTTAAAAAAATGTTCCCCAACCTCGACTGGTTTTCTGCGGTATCTTATAACCTGATGGCTGTACCAACCGATATGTTTACCCCGTTATTTGTCATTTCTCGCACCAGTGGCTGGGGAGCTCATATCATTGAACAACGTGAAGATGGTAAAATTATTCGCCCTTCAGCCATTTATACCGGCCCGGAGAATTTAACGTATATACCTATCAAAGACCGAAAATAAATTTACTAGATGTAAAATTATTATTTCACCACTAAGAACACGAAGTTCACGAAGATAAAATACCCTTATATATTCTTCGTGCTCTTCGTGTACTTCGTGGTAAAACCAGTTATTTACCTTTATCGAGAAACTAATGAGTAAAGCAGCCGTATTAGATGCAAGCCGCCCTGATTTTGATCAGGTCATTCAGGACATTACAGATTATGTAATGAACTACGATGTCACCCAGTCACAGGAAGCGATGGAAACCGCTCGTTATTGCTGGATGGATACAATCGGTTGCGGACTGTTTGCTTTAAAATATCCTGCCTGTACAAAAATGCTGGGACCCATTGTGCCAGGTGCAGGGATGGATAATGGTTCAAGAGTGCCTGGAACCTCTTACGAGCTTGACCCGGTTCGTGCAGCATGGAATATCGGTGCCATGGTTCGCTGGCTTGATTTCAACGATACATGGCTAGCTGCCGAATGGGGACATCCTTCAGATAACCTGGGTGCAATTCTGGCTTTAGCTGATTATCAGTCACGTTCACGTGTTGCCAAAGGGGAAGCGCCTTTAACCATGAAAGATGTGTTAGTCGCAATGGTTCAGGCGCACGAAGTTCAGGGCGTCATTGCTCTGGAAAATTGTTTTAACCGTGTTGGTCTGGATCATGTCATGCTGGTTCGTATTGCTTCAGCCGCTGTTGCAGCCAGAATGCTGGGCTGCAACCGTGATGAAATCTGTACCGCTGTTTCACATGCCTGGCTGGATGGTTCCTCCCTCAGAACCTATCGCCATGCACCCAATACCGGATCACGCAAATCCTGGGCTGCTGGTGATGCATCTTCACGCGGTTTGTTCCTGGCATTGATGGCACAACGCGGAGAAATGGGTTATCCATCAGCCATCACGGCTAAAACCTGGGGGTTTCAGGATGTTTCTTTTAAAGGCAATGAACTGGTTTTTAACCAGCCTTATGAAACCTATGTGATGGAAAATATTTTATTCAAAATTTCCTTTCCTGCCGAGTTTCATGCTCAGACGGCTGTTGAAGCAGCCATCACCCTTCACGACACCATGTTAAGCATGGATAAAACCGTCGATGACATTCAAACCATTACCCTGGAAACTCAGGAATCAGGTGACCGCATTATCAATAAAACAGGAAAACTGGATAACCCTGCTGACCGCGATCATTGCCTGCAATATATGGTGGCTGTTGGACTACTAAAAGGCCGTTTAAATGCAGAAGATTACGAAGACGATGTTGCCAGTGATGTCCGCATCGATCAACTTCGCGACAAAATGACCGTCAAAGAAAACGAACGTTTTACCCGCGAATACCTGGAAGCCGACAAACGTGCCATCGGAAATGCCATTCACATTACCTTTACCGATGGCAGAACCATCAATGAAAGCGTTGACTACCCGGTCGGTCACAGGCGTCGCCGTGATGAAGGCATTCCATTATTAAAAGAGAAATTCGAACGTTACGTGCGAGGCCGTATTAGCCAGAAAAACTCTGAAGAAATACTTTCTATTTGTTCAACACAGGAAAGTTTCGAGCAACTTTCAGTCAATGATATGATGGATTTGTTTGTCATCTAACTGACCATCTATAGAGTAAATCGAGTGCTGGAAAAACTAAGCGAACAGCCCGTATCCTTAATAGAAACGATACGGGCGAGAGAGGTCATCAAACCATATCTCACCCCGACACAGTGTTTGTTTAATAGCAGGCTCAGCAAACTTCTAGGTGCTGATGTTTATATTAAATATGAAAATCAGAATCCTACGGGCAGCTTCAAAATTCGTGGTGGTATAAACCTGATGGCCAGCCTGTCAAAACTGACAGATTCTGGAGTCATAACCTTTTCAACAGGTAACCATGGTCTATCCATGGCCACTAGTGCAGCTCTATTTAATATTCCTGCAACAATTGTTGTACCTGATAACAATACGCCTGCTAAAAACCGTAAAATACTTGAAACGGATGCTGAGCTTATTGAAACCGGGCAAACCTTCGAGCAGGCTTCACAAGCGGCTGAAGAACTTTGTCAGCAACGCGGCCTCTATTACGTTCATCCAGCCAATCAGCCACAGTTAATTAATGGTGTTGGCACCGAGTTTCTGGAAATAATAGAAACTGTTCCAGATCTTGATGCCGTCATTGTTCCGATAGGCGCTGGCAGTGAAGTTGCAGCTGCAATTACGACGCTTAAAACAATAAACCCATCGATACAAATTTATGCTGTTCAGGCCGAAAGTTCTAATGCAGCCTGGAATTCATGGAAATCAGGTGAAATTCAAACGGCAGAAAATACCACTTTTGCAGGCGGTTTTGCCACCGGCATTGCCTATGACTTACCTTTTTCGATCTACAAAAATGCTATCACTGATTTTGTATTACTGAGCGAAGATGAAATTTATAGCTCCATTGCTCTTGCGGCTTACTACAGTCAGACCATGCTGGAAGGTGCCGGCGCATCAACTATCATGGCCGCGATCAAACTTAAACAGCAATTAAAAGGGAAAAAGGTTGCTTTACAATTTAGTGGCTGCAATGCTTCAGCCAATGAAATCCACAAAGCCTGTCAACTTAAAGAGTTTGAGTCTGGCTTTATTGCCTAATAAATAGAGAGACAAATATGAATACATTTCCCGCATGGCTTGCGACAGAATCTGATAAAGGCCCCGTGGTATCACGCACAGAACTTACCACAGATGATTTAATGGATGGCGATGTTACCGTCAAGGTTGAATACTCGGGTTTAAACTACAAAGATGGTCTAGCAATGGCCAAAACGGCGATGATTATTCGCAAACCCCCTCTCATTCCTGGAATAGACCTGGCCGGTACGGTGACCCATTCTGACAGTGATTCATTCAAACCCGGTGACCGTGTTGTATTAACCGGATATGGCATCGGCGAAAGATTTCACGGTGGTTATGCAGGAGTGGCCCGGGTTAAAAGCGAATGGCTGGTTCCACTGCCGGACAACATGACTACACGACAGGCTATGGCCATCGGAACAGCAGGATTCACCGCCATGTTATGTGTTCTGGCTCTGGAAAATCATGGCATCAAACCTGAAGATGGCGATATTCTGGTCACCGGTGCAGCCGGAGGTGTGGGCAGCATAGCACTCGCAGTATTAAACAAACTGGGTTACAGCATTACAGCCACGACCGGGCGCCCTCAGGAATCTGATTACCTGAAACAGCTGGGAGCAAATGATATTCTGGATCGCAGTGAGTTTGCTGAAAAAGCACGACCTTTAGCAAAAGAACGCTGGGCTGGCGCTATCGATGTGGCCGGCGGGTTTACTCTGGCCAATGTATTAAGTCAGGTCAAAATTGGTGGCGCAGTAGCCGCCTGTGGATTAGCCGAATCTATGGATTTACCCACATCTGTTGCACCTTTTATTCTACGCGGCATCACACTGCACGGAATAGATTCTGTTTCTTGTCCAATGCAAACACGACTTAATGCATGGAACCGTCTTGGATCTGATCTGGATATGAACATACTTGAATCCATGTCCAGTGAAATTGACTTTGAAGAAATTCCAGAAGCAGCTGCAGCAATTCTTAAAGGTCAGATTCGTGGACGTACTATTGTTAAAATTCCTGAGTAATTAATGTACCTGGAATATATCGAACCGGTATTCAGGCCTCCTAGTGAGGCCAATTCACTGATACTGCAAGTCACCAATGGCTGCTCATGGAACAATTGTACATTTTGCTCAATGTACACAGAACCACAGAAAAAATTTCGACCAAAATCACTGGAAGCAATTGAATCAGAACTACAACTAATTCAAAGTTCCGGCCAGCAATACCGACGAATATTCCTTGCCGATGGAGATGCCATGTCGCTGTCTTTTAGACGTCTGCACGGCATTATGTCTTTGATCAATAAATATCAACCGGATTGCCAACGTGTTTCATCCTATTGTTTGCCTCGTAACCTGTTAAATAAAACTGAAGATGAATTACACACATTACAATCTAAGGGTTTAACGCTCATGTATGTGGGATGTGAAACCGGTGATGACCTGCTGCTCGAAAAAGTACAAAAAGGTGAATCTTTTGATTCGTCACTGGTTGCTTTAATGAAAATAAAAAATGCCGGCATGAAAAGCTCGGTGATGATTTTAAATGGACTGGGAGGCTCTAAATACAGTGAACAACACGCCATCAATTCAGCTCAATTAATGAACGAAGCTCAACCGGATTACCTGGCAACGCTGGTGGTTACTTTTTACCATGGTGAAGAACGTTTTCAAAAAGAGTTTGGAGGCGATTTTACCTCCCTGAAACCAGGTGAATTATTTACAGAGATGGAAACTTTGCTACAACACCTAAATCTTGAAAAGACAATATTTCGTAGTGATCATGCTTCAAATTACCTGATACTAAAAGGTATTCTCGGGCGTGATAAAGATAAATTATTACAGCAGGTACAAAATGCTATTCAGCATCAAGGCTCTGCAAATTTACGCCAGGAATGGCAGAGAAGTTTTTAGTTTGCTGTCAAATTAAAGCATTCAATTCTGACAGGGAATGAATTTTATAGGTTGGCTGTTCACCCCAGCTATCCAGTTGCTGCTTTAAATCACGTTTAATCCACACGCTGTTCATGCCACAATTCCCTGCACCCATAACATCAAAACCGTTGCCTGAGATAAGCCAGCTATCTTTGGCATTTGCTCCAGCTCTTTTTAAAAAGTGCTGATAAATAGCAGGATCAGGTTTATATTTTCTTATTTCATCAGCGCTGATAATTTCCTTGAAATATTGATTTATCTGATCATCTTCAAATAATTTTTCAACATCTTCAAGCGGCCCATTGGTTAAGGCATACATTTGAAGATCATCACGGTCTCTCAACGTTTTTAAGGTTTTAACAACATCCTTAAAAACAGGCAGGTTCTGATATCTTTTTATCAAACTAAAATGCTGATCGGTTGTAATTGACACACCAAATGCCTCGATACAATAATCCAGCGCATCACCGGTACAGGTATAAAAAGGTTGATAACGATTCATCATGCTGCGTCGAAAAGAATATTCGAGCTGTTTATCTCTCCATAAAGTAGCAAAAGGAACAGCCTTATCTTCCTCGATATAATGCTGCAAAAGATCAACCATTCCGTATGTATTGATTAAAGTTCCATAAACGTCAAAAGCTAAGGTTATCATTTCTATTGCCTGGTAATGTTGATGCTGGCTTAAGTGCCAGCATCACAGAAAAGTTTTACAACTTATTTATTTTCTCGATTATCAATCAAGTTATCAACCACCGAAGGATCTGCCAGGGTAGAAGTATCGCCCAGGTTATCCAGCTCATTGGCTGCTATTTTTCGTAAAATACGACGCATGATTTTGCCAGAACGAGTTTTCGGTAAACCCGGTGCCCATTGAATTAAATTCACTTTTGCGATAGGACCAATTTCCTTTCTAACCAGCGCAACCAGTTCAGTTTTTAATTCATCGGTGGGTTCAAGCCCGGTCATTAACGTGACATAGGCATAGATTCCCTGACCGGTGATTTCATGTGGATATCCAACCACTGCTGACTCTGCAACCTTTTCATGTAATACCAGAGCAGATTCTATTTCGGCAGTACCAAGACGATGACCTGATACATTCAATACATCATCGACACGACCGGTAATCCAGTAATACCCATCAGCATCACGTTTTGCTCCGTCACCGGTAAAGTAATAACCTTTATAGGTTGAGAAATAGGTTTCATAAAAACGTTCATGATTACCATATAGCGTGCGTAATTGCCCGGGCCATGGACGTTTGATAGCCAGGTTACCTGTAGCAGGGTTACCATCAATTTCGTTACCTTCTTCATCAATTAATACTGGCTCTACACCAAAAAATGGGAACGTTGCCGAACCGGGTTTTAATGGAGTTGCACCCGGTAATGGCGTAAGCATATGTCCACCCGTTTCAGTCTGCCACCAGGTATCCACGATAGGACAACGACTATCACCGACCACTCGATAATACCATTCCCAGGCTTCAGGATTGATTGGCTCACCAACCGTACCCAGCAAACGCAGAGCACTGCGTTTGGTTTTCTTAACTGGCTCTTCGCCAGCAGCCATCAGTGCACGGATTGCTGTGGGGGCCGTATAAAAAATTGAAACATCATGTTTGTCACAAACCTGCCAGAACCTTGAAGCATCTGGATAAGTTGGGATGCCTTCAAACATTAACGTAGTTGCGCCATTCGCCAGTGGACCATACACAATATAGGTATGCCCTGTTACCCAGCCCACATCAGCCGTACACCAGTAAGTTTCACCATCTTTATAGTCAAAAACCAGTTTATGAGTCATCGCGGCCTGTAATAAATAACCACCTGTTGTGTGTAGAACACCTTTTGGTTTGCCCGTTGAACCCGATGTATAAAGTATAAACATAGGATCTTCGGCATCCATTTCTTCAGCTTCACAGACTGTATCTGCCTGCCCGACAGCTTCGTGATACCAGACATCAATTTTGTCATTCCACTCAACCGGATCACCACCACGCTTCACTACAATGTTAGTGTGAACATTTGGACATGCTGCAATCGCTTTATCCGCATTCGACTTAAGCGGAACTTTTTTACCACCACGCACTGATTGATCGGCAGTGATAACAACCTGACAATCCGAATCAAGAATACGGTCTTTTAATGCTTCCGGAGAGAACCCGCCAAATACAACTGAGTGCATCGCGCCAATTCGTGTACAGGCCAGCATGGCAACTGCAGCTTCAGGAACCATTGGCATATAGATAGAAACTCGATCGCCTTTTTTAACACCTCGGCCTTTCAGTACATTTGAAAACTGACAGACTTCCTGATGCAATTCTTTATAGGTGATTTTTCTATCTTCATTAGGATCATCACTTTCCCAGATGATAGCTATCTGGTCACCACGTGTTTCAAGGTGACGATCAAGGCAGTTAGTTGAAACGTTTAACTTACCGCCACTGAACCAGTTAACATGCAGGTCTTTTTCATCAAAACTCCAATCTCGAACCTTATCCCAGCTCTTTGACCAGGTCAGATATTTTTCTGCCTGTTCAGACCAGAAGGTTTCCGGGTCATCCAGTGACTGACGGTACATTTTCTGATACTCGTCCTGAGATATATTCGCCTGTGCTGCAAAATCCGCTGGTACGGGATAAACTGATTCGTCTGACATTTGTGGGCTCCTGATAAGCGTTTTATTCTATTTTTGTTTATTGATCTAATGTTACCCGATATTACCTGAATTTGCGTATTCAGGTTAAGGTAGAATCTTTGATTATTTCAACCTTGCAAGCAACCATTGAACACCCTCATTCTACTTCTATTTGATGTAGCTCAAAAAATTAATCCTATTAATTTTAGATAACATTATAATTCCAAATTATCTATTGTTGAACTTGCTATGATTTGTATTTTCAATATTCAATATTAGCATTCTTTTTTTCTGGTTAATCTCCTTACCCAGCCTTAATCCTGGCCACTCTCAGGCTTAATCTTACTCCAGCATCATGCCGTTCCCTAACCCACAGTTGATAAAAAATGATATAGTAGCCATGCAAATTAACTAAGAGCCTTATAAGCTATTGTTTTTATTTGAGATTTCATCTCTTTGACCATAATTAAAATGCATAACAATGGATAAATTACAGCCTTTAATAAATGAAAGCGCCCAGTTGATGTTAATTGGAATGGGTACTGTCTTTATTATTCTGATCATGCTGATCTTTTTGATAAATGTCGTCAGTAAACTTGTTATAACCTTTAAGCTTGAAGATGAACCAGCAACAACTGCTCGTGCCGCCTACACCGTGAGCAAAAAAATAACTGCAACAAACGACAATGAACTAATCGCAGTCATTAGCAGCGCGATAAGTACTTATAAAAAACAACACTCTACATCTTAATAAGAAGTTAACTAACTAGAAACTAACCAGCCAAAATCCCGGATTAGCCCTATGAGCAACCCTATCAAAATAACAGATGTTGTATTACGTGATGGCCACCAGTCGCTATTTGCTACACGTATGCGTATTGATGATATGTTACCGATTGCCGCAAAACTCGATGATATCGGCTACTGGGCTCTCGAAACATGGGGAGGCGCAACCTTTGACTCCTGCATTCGCTTTTTAGGCGAAGACCCCTGGGAACGTTTACGTCAGCTCAAAGCAGCGATGCCAAAAACACCACAACAAATGTTATTACGCGGACAAAATGGACTTGGCTACCGCCATTATGCCGATGATGTCATCGAAAAATTTGTAGAACGCTGCGCCGTAAACGGTATCGATGTATTTCGAATTTTCGATGCAATGAACGATATGCGCAACCTAGAAACAGCCGTGAAAGCAGCTGTTGCAACCGAAAAACATGCACAGGGAACCATCTCTTATACCTTAAGCCCGGTACATAATTTGCAAACCTGGCTGGATATGGCGAAACAGATTGAAGACATGGGTTGTCACTCTCTCGCCATCAAGGATATGGCCGGCCTGTTAAAACCTTATACAGCTTACGAACTGGTCAGCGAAATTAAAAAAGTCATCGATATTCCTATCGGACTTCATTGCCATGCAACTACAGGTTTATCCACCGCCACCATGGTCAAAGCCATTGAAGCCGGCTGTGAAATTATCGACACATCCATTTCATCCATGAGCATGACTTATGGGCACTCACCCACCGAATCACTGGTTTCAATCTTTGAAGGCACCGAACATGATAGTGGTCTTGATATCAACAAACTGGAAGAAATAGCCGCTTATTTTAGACCTGTTCGTAAAAAATATGCCAAGTTTGAAGGCGCTTTAAAAGGTGTCGACTCACGAATTCTGGTCGCTCAGGTGCCTGGAGGCATGTTAACCAACCTGGAAGGCCAGCTTAAAGAACAGGGTGCAAGTGACCGTCTCGATGAAGTGCTGAGTGAAATCCCGAAAGTGCGTGAAGACCTTGGCTTTATCCCTCTGGTAACACCTACTTCACAGATAGTCGGTACCCAGGCTGTTCTCAATGTTCTATCCGGTGAACGCTACAAAAGCATTACCAAAGAAACTGCCGGCGTATTACGCGGCGAATATGGCGCTACCGCAGCACCTGTAAATGCTGAACTGCAACAAAAAGTGCTGGAAGAAGGAGGCGAAGTTATTACCTGCCGCCCAGCTGATTTGATTGAAGCCGAAATGGATAAACTTACCGAAGAATTCCGTCAACTGGCTAAAGATGAAAACCTGCAAGTTGCAGAGAATGAAATCGATGACGTACTTATCTACGCTCAATTCCCACAAGTTGGATTAAATTTCCTCAAAAATCGTAATAATCCGGATGCATTTGAGCCGGTTCCAGGAAGTGAGCCAGAACCAGTAGCTACTCCAACAGCTCCGGCAGCCCCATCTTCTGGTGGTCCTGAACAGTATCAGGTCAGTGTTAACGGCACTAACTATGATGTCATTGTTTCTCCTGGCGGAGAAGTCACTCAGGTTCAACCAGCTTCAGCACCGGCTGCACCTGCAACTCCATCCAGTGCTGCAGAAGAAATCGTCGCCCCCATGGCAGGAAATGTCATAGAAATTCTGGTGGGAGCAGGTGAGGCCGTCACTGAAAATCAACCGGTAGTGATCATTGAAGCGATGAAAATGGAAACTGAAATACGTGCTGACCGAGATGGAACCGTCGAGGCTATACACGTTAATAAAGGTGATGCCATCCAGGTTAACCAACCACTTATTTCTCTTGTTTAAGGTTATTTATGGGTAGCGGAATTTTACAGTTATGGGAATCTACGGGTCTCTATAACTTCAGCATAGGGCAGATTTTCATGATCTGCATCGGTGGCCTGTTAATTTATCTGGCCATCAAAAAAGGCTTTGAACCATTGTTATTGCTACCTATCGGCTTTGGTGGAATATTAGCAAATATTCCTGTGGCTGAAATCAGTGGCCCTGACGGTTTACTCGGCATTCTTTACCACATGGGCATAGAAACCGGTATTTTCCCTCTACTCATTTTTATGGGTGTCGGCGCAATGACTGACTTCGGTCCCCTGCTCGCTCGCCCCAGCCTGATGATTTTAGGTGCAGCCGCACAGTTTGGCATTTTCGTCACCCTGTTCGGAGCGATCATGATGAACCTGGTACCGGGTATCGAATTTACCCTGGCTGACGCCTCTGCAATTGCTATTATTGGTGGAGCAGATGGACCAACTGCTATATTTCTCGCATCCCGGCTAGCACCTGATCTTTTAGGTGCCATCGCTGTGGCCGCTTATTCTTACATGGCTTTAGTGCCATTAATTCAACCACCCATCATGAAATTTCTGACCACCGAAACAGAGCGTCAGACAGTCATGAAACAATTAAGACATGTATCCAAAGCAGAAAAAATTCTCTTCCCGCTAACGCTATTATTAGTCACTATTTTATTATTGCCAGCAGCCACCCCGCTGGTCGGCATGTTATGTTTTGGTAATTTACTGAAAGAATCCGGTGTAGTAGAACGTTTAAGTAATACAGCTCAAAACGAGCTCATAAATATTGTGACCATTTTTCTGGGTCTTTCTGTCGGCTCAAAACTATCAGCCGAAAAATTCCTTGCTCCCGAAACTCTGGGCATTTTATTACTAGGTATTTTTGCTTTTTCAATTGGAACCGCTACCGGGTTGTTGATGGGAAAAGTCATGTACAAAGTCACTAACGGAGAAGTGAATCCATTGATTGGTGCTGCCGGTGTTTCAGCTGTTCCTATGGCAGCGCGCGTTGCCAACAAGGTCGGTATGGAAGCAAATCCACAGAACTTTTTACTGATGCACGCAATGGGACCGAATGTAGCCGGAGTAATTGGATCGGCTGTTGCTGCGGGGGTTTTACTGGCTATTGTCGGGTCACCGGGTTAGCTTATCAGTAAATACTGTCATCACTGACACTCCAGAACAAATTGATTCTCATTTGCACGCAACACTAAGTATCAAAATAAGCTCATCTAAATTATTCCAGTCTGTATTCGAGCTGTCTCTTTACGACCCAGCCTGTGTGAGAACTCAACAAATTCCCATTTAGAAAATAATATCCCCACTTCAGTACTGTATTACAACCAATTTTAATTTTGATAATCCACTAAACCATAAAATATAACCTGATATTAGATGACGTATGACACTTTCATTTCTGGGGAATAGTTTTCACACACCCCGGTCCCTAACCGGTCAGTCCTTACAGGCTGTAGGGACCGACTCTGAAGTGGTGTTTGGAGACATTCACGCTTTAATAAATTAAAGATGAAATATTCAAAACCATGTTTTCAACATCGCTCAGAAACATGATTAAAATTCACGAAAGCGGCCACTGGATATAGATTATTAAAACCAATAACACCAAGTTAAGCCGCCGACATAATTGGCGTTGAAATTGCGAATGTGAGTGGCTTAAACTTCATATTTGGCGTGGTCTCCTATCTGATTCCGTTGAATGCCTCAATGATGGAAGTATCTAAAGCTGGGTCGGCGTTGTCAATTACCAAACTCCAATCAAGTCTAACTTTGTCGGTGGCAGCATTAATGGAACTTATTGACTCGTCGGTTACTCGGAATTGGTGGTCTTGGGCACGTTCCCTTGTGCGATTGAAACATATATCCAGTGGGCACGATATACGTACTAGTCTCAGCTCGTAATTGGCCTTAAGACGGTCAATGAATTCTGGAAGGTATCTTGATGAACCAGTGGCTTCTGAAATGACTTCATCACTTTTTTGAAGAATTTCTTCTATCCAATTCAGTTCTAGATCATACCCATCGTTCGGTAGGTGATCATTTTCTAAGTTCGTTGACTGGATATGTTCTATTAAGCGTTGCTCTACCCGAATAAAGTGAATTCCCAGCTTGTTCTCCAGCAAATTTCCGATATAGGTTTTACCGCTGCCTTTCGCACCAATCATTAAGTAGACAACCTTTTTGCTGGTAGAGATGCTCATACAGACTGTTCGCCTAACAGGTGATTATGTGACACGCACGAATCACGCGTGAATATTGTGAAATGCTGCATTTTATTCTCATTAAGTTCTCATGATTTATGAGTTTCATCAATGACTCCTGTTGGCACTTTTCAGACCCAAAGAGCAAATTTTCTATAGACAGCTTTATACTATGTGCCATTCCTGAAGGGCTGTAGTCATCATCTCTGAAGCTATGAGACCCGTCATGGATGACAGTTTCAATTATCAAAAATATTCATCTAATGGTCGAGGTTTTCCAATACCATATCCTTGAGCATAATTTACACCAATTGCTTTTAACATCCCTTTAATTTCATCATTTTCAACAAATTCTGCAATGGTTTTCATACCCATAACCTGTCCAATCTGATTGATTGATTTTACCATGGCGTAATCTATTGGGTCTTCTACCATATCTTTGACAAACATCCCGTCAATCTTTAAATAATTAACAGGTAAGTTTTTCAGGTATCCAAATGAAGATAAGCCACTACCAAAATCATCTAAAGCAAATTTACAGCCTATTTCCTTGAGTAACTTAATGAAAGTAAGTGCGGCATTCAAATTTGAAATAGCAACAGTTTCAGTTACTTCAAAGCAGATTTTTTGAGGCAATACTTCTGACTCCCTTAATAACACCATAATAGTTTCAAGAAATTTTTTATTCGTTAAAGAGGGGCCAGAGAGGTTAATTGATATAAAATCTATTTTCTCAACAAAATCAGAATGTGATGCCAATATGGTGAAGGCATTTTTAATTACCCAGAGATCTATTTTTTCGATCAGATCATATCGTTCTGCCGCTGGCAAAAATGCTCCGGGTTGAATAATTTTGCCATCTTCACTAAGCATTCTAATCAGTAGTTCATAATGCTCTCCTTCACTACTATCCAGTGCTATGATGGGTTGTGCAAAAATCTGAAAACGGTTCTCTTCCAGGGCCTGGTTAATTCTGCTAACCCAATGCATTTCACCTTGACGTAATGCTAGCTCTGCATCATCAGATTTATATATATGAATTCGATTCCTGCCAAGATCTTTAGCCATATAACAGGCCGAATCAGCCTGCTTTAGTACTTCAATCGGGTTGCTTGTTGTTTCATTAATTGCCACCAGCCCGATGCTGGCACCGATACGAAATGAACGGCCTTCCCACTCAAATACAAAATTCTGAATGGATTGTAGTATCGTAGTAACAACCCTGTTTGCCTGTTCTAACGAACAGTTTTCGATCAACACACCAAATTCATCTCCGCCAAGACGAGCCAAAGTATCACGATTCCTCACCGTACTACGTAAGACTCGACCCAGTTGATTAAGTAGATTATCTCCAGCTACATGACCGCTGGTATCATTAATCACTTTAAATTGATCAAGGTCTATAAAACATAAAGCATGTTCATCTTTATGTTTTTTTGCGGTTGAGATTAACTGTTGAGTTCGATGCTCAAATTCGCGCCGATTAATCAGACAGGTTAGTGCATCATGGCTTGCCTGGTAGCTAAGTTTTTCTGATAATTTGAACTCTTCACTAACATCATCAAGTATTCCGATATAGTGTGTAATTTTCCCTTTTTTATCCTTTACTCCCGTAATGGATTCTCTTGCTCTAAATATATCACCATCTTTTTTCCTGTCATCAAGATCTTCTCTCCATTCGCCTCCAGAACTAATTGTTTTCCAAAGCTCTTCATAAAAATAATCAGACGTTTCACCTGATTTTAATATATTTGTTTTATGACCAATGGCATCTTTTTTTGAATAACCTGTCAATTCAAAAAACTTGGGATTAACATATTCAATTGTTCCTTCGATATTGGTAATCATGATAGCTGATGGACTAGCTTCAATTGCTCGTGAGAGTTTTTTCATTTCCTTTTCAGCAGATTTTCTTTCTTCAATTTCCCTTTCCAGCTTTTTACGACTTAATTCAAAAAGAAATGCTGCTATCAGGAATCCAATTATGATAATCAAACAAAATAAAACGAAAAATACACGGGTTGTGTTTAAAGCCTTAAAAGCTTCATCAAAATCCTGTTCGGTAGCCAGACCAATATTTAATTCATCATCCCATATCCAGACTCCAATAACCTTGCTTCCCCTGTAATCCAAATAGCCATCAAGATTTCTTCCTGATTTCTCCTTGAGAACAGATTTAAACATAAGTGTAAAAGTTGAATCAGTGCTAGATTGATTATTAGGTAATTCATTTAAACTGATTCTTGATGGAATAATTTGCCGTACGTTCAACATACTTCGTTTTCCTTGTTCTAAAATACCCAGACGATGCAGTTGATTATCAAATCGGCTATTACTAATCATGACTCCTGATGAATTGAATGCATAGGTTTCTCCAGTTGACCCAATATGTCCCCTTTGAAGAACTTGTGTATAGGTCTTAAATGGATTTATCCGTAATGTAACTAAAGCAATAATTTCACCTTTTTGATCTCTTATTGGGGCACCACTAAACATGGTCGGGTAATTCGCTACCAGCTGACCCTTTTCATTTTTCAATGGAACGTCGGAAATTTGAGGTAGTGTAATGAGACTTTCCCCAGCCCATAATCGGTCAAGGAATTTGCTCTGGTTCATGAGTAAATTTGTGGTTCCAGTATTGGCATCTCTTGTTGATGCCAAACTTACATTTTCAGGGGCTATAATAAAAAAACCACGAAGTCCATGCGATAACAAGAGTGGACTCAACTCTTTTCTCAATTTTTTTTGGGCGGGTGAGTTTATTAGTTGGTGGGGTGTTCTCTGAGTAGATAAAAGTTGTTTTGTTAAATCGATTACTTTAGGAGATGTAGCAATTGCATTAACAGTATGTTTATTTTCCTCAACCCACGATTTGAGCCCTTGTTGTGTAATATATAAAGTACTATGAAATGCTTCGTCAATTGAATTTTTGAATTGCTTTTCAATCATGGTAAATGAAAATGAGCCAAGCAAGGCAACGAAGCCTACACTGGCAAAAACTATCAATAAAAAAAATTTACGCATTTAATAGTCTGTAATGTAACTGCATGATATATATTTATATAGCAGAATATTATTAAAACTTAAGATGTAATTAGAGCTTAGAGTTTCTGGAGTATAAAATTTATATTTATTATTTTGTTTACTAAACAACTGTAAACTCCAACAACTCCACCCATTTATTATGATTACCCACATTAGTTTCAGGCAAAGATTTTCATATGTCAAATGCTCTTATCAGTCAGCAATTATTGACTGCAACCCATAAGATCATTGAACTTTTGTGTTATCACACTGAACACATTAATTGTAGAGAAGCTCCGGTTTTAGATAAAATACCGAGAACACTAGAAACATGATATTTGTTTATATTGGCAATAGGAGTGACAGTTACCCCCTTAAACCTCTAGCTGCCAACATCTTGTTCCTTGAATTAGAAAGCTATTAATAATTATAGATGTTGAAAAATATACCAGCTCGGTCAACTCATAAGAGCATTTGATTTTGAATCGACCTTTAATAATAGCTCAGTCCATAACAGAGCCACACACTATAAATGCAGATCTTCACCCCCTGAAATAAGCTAGGAATATTCCAGCTGTCCATTCACACAGGACAAACTAATCTCTCCATTTAAGAATTGCAGTAAATACTTGCCGATCATTTCATTTCGCCAGCCCGTGGTGATTTTACTACCTACCTTTCCAGCCACTAACTGGTCAATTTCTTTTTTAGTCGTGACCGAGGCTAGCGCTATTTTATTTTTCTCTGCTACAACCCGGCATATAGCCATCAGGCAATCAGAGGTGGCCTGCTGATCAATATTCAATTTCACAAATTCTGGTAGTTTTGGATATTGTGAAGAGTCAATGAGTGAAGCTTCTTTAATAACCTTTAAAATGGCATCGCCATTTTTCTTTATATAATCAGCACTTAGGTTTCCAATCTGCTTTAAATCATTATGTGTGACAGGTTTAAAACGGGCAATATCGATCAAATCTTCATCCTTTAACATCCAGCGTTTTGGACGATTCTTATTTATAGCCAGTTGCTCCCTCCAACGACACAATTGATCTGCATTATTCAGCGCAGCTCCCTTTAATTTTTGAACACCGCGGAGTTTTTTCCATAACATAGTCATGTCCAGCTGATACACGGCTTTATCTGACATCTTCTGAAAATCAGCCTGTATCCATGACCAACGATCTCTACTCTCCAGCTCATCTTTCATAGTTTCGTACATCTGAATCAGGTAACGCACATCATCCATGGCATAGTCCAGCTCTCCATCCGATAACGGCCTTCTACTCCAGTCTGCACGAGTATATTTTTTCTCCAACTGTACACCGCATTTTCTATTCACCAGATCTGCATAACCAATCTGGTTGGCATAACCTAAAACCGCAGCGGCTAACTGGGTATCAAATACTGGTTCTGGCAAGGCATCAAACTGCTGAAAAAATAATTCAAGATCCTGACTGGGAGAATGTAAAATTTTAACCATGGATGTATTTTGAAAGATTTCTACCAGTGGTGAGAAATCATCGATGGCCAGAGGGTCAATGCATGCCTGCTCCGTTTCAGTTGCCAGCTGGATTAATGCCAATAGCGGAAAATAGGTTTTTTCTCGGATAAACTCAGTATCCAACGCACAGTATTTACAGCTCTGGATTGTGAAACAAAAATCTTTAAGCGCCTGGTTGCTATCAATATAGTGATACTTCAATTCATTCTTCCTAACTTAAATTAGCTTTACGCCTGACATCGCGTAGTAAAATAAAAATCCATGGCCAGATAAACATACCGGTTAAGGGTGGTCCAAAAAATGCCATGACGGGCGTACTTCGCTGCAACATACCTTCTATCCAGACCACTGCAATTTGATTGATTAATAATAAAATCATCACATACATGGCCTGACCCGGCAGCGACATCACCCTGATGCGCTGATACAAGTTCATATTAATAAAGATAATGATGACTAACGCTAAACTATGTTGCCCGAGCAAAGTCCCTTGCATCACATCTACAATCAAACCGGTAAAAAAAGCAAACCATACGCCCACTTTTTTGGGCAAGGCCATGCTCCAGTAAACCAATATCAGGGCTACCCAGTCCGGTCTATAAATCTGCGTCCAGTCGGGTAAAGGTAATATCTGTAAAGTCAGCCCCAATATCAGACTGAGTGGAATAACAAAAAAATTAAGTGTAATCATTCTTCTGTTGTATTTTCGCGTGATTGTATAACCAGTACTTCGCGACTACTGTCTAAGCGTGCTTTTGGCCTTGCAATTGCAGATTTGAAACCATGCGTTTTATCCAGTGATATATGTGTAATAGTGGCCACAGGATAATCCGCAGGGAAACGCCCACCCAATCCAGAGGTAACCAGTTCATCACCCGGTTTAATACTTGCGGTTGCGGGTAAATAGCGCAGCTCCAGCTCATCGGTACTGCCATTGCCGAAAGCTACCGACCGCATTCCGCTATGAATAAACTGCACAGGAATAACGTGTTCAGGATCGGAAATCAATTTTACCGTGGATGAGTTATGCCCGACATGGATAATTTGTCCCATGATGCCGTAATCATCGATAACGGCCTGTCCATCCTTCAATCCATCCAGCGAACCTTTATTCAGTTCGATTAACTGCCGATAAGGATTTTGATCGACCGATAGTAATTCTGACACGATAACTTCATCAGATAATTTACGTGAGGCTCCCAGTAGTTGGCGTAAACGGGTATTTTCAGCAAGTAACACATCCATTTTTTGCAAGCGTGCGTTAAGCAATCGTTCTTCCTGCTTCAAATATCTATTTTCACCCACCAGGCTGTTATGCGTATTAAACCACTCTGCCACCCAGGTACCAGACATGGCAGGCAAACTAACCAGATAACGTAATGGAGAGACAAGAACAGAAATACCGGATCGCACACTTTCCAGATGAGTAAAGCGTTGGTCCACAAACATTATGGAAATACTAAGTGCGATCAGGAACAGAGCTGGCGCAACCGTGCCTCGTGCAGGCTGGAATATATTTTTCATACTATGACATTTCCCCTGAGGAAGCGCCAAACAGTGAACTGAGGGTTACGAGAAAGAATATGTTTTGCGTAACCCTGAAAATCACTCTACCGCCAGGAAATCTAACCCATGCTGATCGACCATTTCCAGCACACGTCCACCACCACGAGCCACACAAGTTAGTGGATCTTCAGCAATAATGACAGGCAAGCCGGTTTCTTCCATAACCAGTCGATCCAGGTCACGTAGTAATGCTCCACCACCGGTCAACACGATACCGCGGTCAGCAATATCAGAACCTAATTCAGGGGGTGTTTGTTCCAGCGCATTTTTAACCGCACTGACAATGCCATAAAGGGGGTCTTGTAAGGCTTCAAGAATTTCATTGCTATTGAGGGTAAAACTTCTGGGTACACCTTCAGACAGGTTACGACCCTTAACTTCAATTTCGAGCAGATCTTCGCCCGGGTAAGCGGCAGCAATCTCGACCTTAATTCTTTCTGCGGTCGCTTCACCAATTAAAATGCCGTAATTTCTACGCACGTAATTAGTTATCGCTTCATCAAAACGATCTCCACCGATACGAACAGATGCAGAATAAACAATACCGTTAAGTGACATAACTGCCACTTCTGAAGTACCACCACCGATATCCAGCACCATCGAACCCTGAGGTTCATCAACTGGCATGCCAGCACCAATCGCAGCGGCCATCGGCTCTTCAATCAAATAAACTTTTCTTGCGCCGGCACCCAGAGCAGATTCACGAATCGCACGACGTTCAACTTGTGTCGCTCCACAGGGTACACAAATCAATACACGAGGGCTGGGACGGAATAACTGGTTTTCGTGCACTTTGCGGATAAAGTGCTGTAGCATTTTTTCGGTATAGGTAAAGTCAGCAATAACACCATCTTTCATCGGACGAATAGCAGTAATATTTTCTGGTGTACGTCCGAGCATTTTCTTCGCATCAGAACCAACGGCTTCAACCGATTTTGGTCCTCCCGGACCCCGATCCTGTCGAATGGCTACAACGGAGGGTTCATTGAGCACAATACCCTGACCACGAGAATAAATAAGTGTGTTTGCTGTACCTAAATCAATAGATAAGTCGTTGGAGAGAAGTCCACGTAATGCTGATAACATTGAATGTTTTTTACCTGTTTTTTGTGATATTGGACTTTCTATATGTCCAATCCTGAAAAGTTGCGCGTACTCTAGCAATGGGTAAGCCTGAGAGCAAGACGGAAATGCCTGATTTTGCTTATCCCGAGGGCTTTTCTATGGTAAGTTTGCGAGCTTTTGAAACTTTGACGATATTCTACCGTCATTTTATGATTAAAGAACCCAAATATGTCCTTAAAAACTGAAGATGTTAAAAATATCGCTCATTTGGCAAGACTGGCAATAGACGATGATGCCGTTGCCGACTATGCCAGTGATCTATCAAACATTCTGGATCTGGTCGATCAGATGAACCAGGTGAATACTGATAATGTCCAGCCCATGGCTCATCCAATGGATTCGCAACAGCGACTGCGAGATGACGAAGCCTCTGAGCCCAACCAGCGAGACAAATTTCAGTCTGTCGCACCCGATGTAGAAAGCGGTCTGTACCGTGTCCCTAAAGTTATTGAGTGATCCACAACAATATGAATAAAAATACCAGCAGCACCATAAAAGAATTACAAACTGGCCTGGCTCAGGGAAAATTCTCCAGCACCGAAATTACGGCTGATTATTTAACGAAAATCAATCTGTTAAATCCGGATATCAATGCCTTTATCACGGTTACCCAGGAAAAAGCCCTGGAGCAGGCGAAAGTTGCCGATAAAATAATAGCTGACGGAAAAGGCACTGCACTCACTGGCATTCCACTGGCGCATAAAGATATTTTCTGTACCGACGGCACTCGTACAACTTGCGGCTCAAGAATGCTGGAAGACTTTAAAGCACCTTATAACGCCAACGTTATTGAGAACTTTGAAAACCAGCATACTGTCATGTTAGGTAAGACCAACATGGATGAGTTTGCTATGGGTTCATCCAATGAAAACAGCTTTTATGGCCCTGTCAAAAACCCCTGGGCTATGGACAGTGTTCCCGGGGGCTCTTCTGGTGGATCAGCTGCCGCGGTAGCCGCTGGATTAGCACCTGCTGCAACCGGTACCGATACCGGCGGATCAATTCGACAACCTGCTGCTTTTTGTGGCATCACAGGTCTGAAACCAACTTATGGAAGGGTTTCACGTTACGGCATGATTGCTTATGCATCCAGCCTGGATCAGGGTGGCCCAATGGCTCACACCGCTGAAGATTGCGCCATATTGCTACAATCCATGGCCGGTTTTGATAAAAGAGATTCAACCTCTATCGATAAAGAAATCCCAGATTACACGGCATCTCTCAACAATAACCTGTCGGGCCTGAAAATTGGTCTACCAAAAGAGTATTTTGCCGAAGGCCTGAATGTGGATGTCGCCAAAAACATCGATGAAGCAATCAAGCAATATGAAAAAATGGGCGCAGTAATCAAAGATATCAGTCTGCCTAACAGTAAAATTGCCATCCCAACTTATTACGTGGTTGCCATGGCTGAGTGCTCTTCCAATCTGTCACGTTTTGATGGCGTTCGTTTTGGTCATCGCTGTGAAGACCCCAAAGATCTGGAAGATTTATATAAACGCTCTCGTGGAGAAGGTTTTGGCGAAGAAGTTAAACGTCGCATCCTGATCGGCGCATACACCTTGTCTGCCGGTTATTACGATGCCTTTTACCTAAAGGCTCAGAAGCTACGCCGCCTGATCAGCCAGGACTTTACCACTGCATTTGAAGAGGTCGATATCATCGCAGGTCCAACCACTCCAGAAGTTGCCTGGGTCACCGGTGATAAATCAGATGATCCAGTCAGTATGTATTTACAGGATATTTATACTATCTCCGTTAACCTGGCGGGATTACCGGGCATGTCTATTCCGGCAGGCTTTGCTGATGAAAAACCCGTTGGTTTGCAATTGATTGGAAACTACTTTGATGAAAGCCGCCTGTTAAATGCCGCTCATCAATTTCAGCAAAATACTGACTGGCACCAGATGTCACCGGAGGAAAAATAATGCAGTGGGAAACCGTTATCGGGCTTGAAATCCACGCCCAGCTTGCCACAAAAAGCAAAATATTCTCTGCTGCATCAACAGCCTTCGGAGCCGAACCTAATACTCAGGCTTGTGCTGTCGACCTCGGTCTACCCGGCGTTTTACCTGTATTGAATAAAGAAGTCGTCAACATGGCGATTAAATTTGGTGTTGCAATTGATGCTGAAATTGGACGCGAGTCAGTTTTTGCCCGTAAGAATTATTTCTACCCGGATCTGCCCAAAGGCTACCAAATCAGTCAGATGGATCTCCCGATTGTGGGCAAAGGTCAACTGACTATCAGTCCTGAAGAAGGGACATCTAAAGTCATCGGTATCACACGTGCACATCTGGAAGAAGATGCCGGAAAATCATTACACGATCAATTTCCCGGACAAACCGGCGTTGACCTGAATCGAGCCGGCACCCCATTACTGGAAATTGTTTCCGATCCTGACATCAGCTCGGCAAAAGAAGCTGTGGCTTATGCCCGAAAGATTCACTCACTAGTTCAGTTTATTGAAATTTGTGATGGCAACATGGCACAAGGTTCACTGCGCTGCGATGCAAACGTATCGGTAAGACCTGTCGGTCAGCAGGAATTAGGTACAAGAGCCGAAATAAAAAACATAAACTCATTCCGTTTTCTGGAACGTGCCATTAATTTTGAAATTGAACGTCAGATTGATCTCATCGAAGATGGTGGAACGGTCGTACAGGAAACCCGCCTGTACGATTCTGAAAAAAATGAAACTCGCTCCATGCGCAGTAAAGAAGAAGCCAATGATTATCGCTATTTTCCCGATCCTGACCTGCTTCCTGTCAGGGTGACTGATGAAGATATTGAAAGAATTCGTGCGACATTACCGGAATTACCCGAACAAAAACGTTTACGCTACATCAACGAATTAAAGCTAAGCGACTACAATTCAGAATTGTTATCCAGTAGCCGTGAAATTGCAGATTTTTTTGAAACCGCTTTAGCCCAGTTACCAGGTCAGTCCAGTCTGCTTGCAAACTGGATACTCGGTGACCTGACGGGTGCATTAAATAAATCTGAAATGGGTTTTGCTGATTCACCAATTAACCCGGAACAACTAGCCGGATTGCTAAAACGTATCAACGACAATACTATTTCAGGAAAAATTGCGAAAGAAGTGTTCGAAGCGATGTGGAATGGTGAAGGCAGTGCCGATGAAATCATCGACAGCAAAGGACTTAAGCAAATCACCGATTCTGGTGCGATTGAAAAACTGATCGACGATGTGATTGCCGAAAATCCAGGACAAGTAGAACAGTTCCGAGCCGGGAAAGAAAAAGTACTCGGGTTCTTTGTAGGCCAGATCATGAAACAATCAAAAGGCAAAGCAAATCCCGGACAGGTCAATCAACTACTGCGTGAAAAGCTAAAACCTTAATCAGTTAAGTGCTCCATACAAATTACCCATCACCTCTCGGTGATGGGTTAAATAATGAGCCTGATTACTGCAGTGCCTTAAATTTCTGAAACTCTAACCACTACAAAAAATCCCTGGATCAGGCATATCATCACGATGATCCATAGTTTCATCAGTTTCACCCAGCTTTACAGAACTGCAACCGTTAACAACTAGCGTTAGCATGGCTCTTTAATCTCTATTCACACTTTTGTTAGACGACGCTTAAGTCTTTTTATTCATAATAATTTCAAAAATTCTCTAGCATTAACGAATTCTGTGCGGCTGATTAGTGTAAAATTTTGTATTATTGACCATTTTAGCGCATTAGTTTTTAATCCCACATGAAATCAAAAGACCAGATATTTCGCTTTTTAGTAGATCACACACCCATTCGCGGGCAGCTGATTTCTCTGGATGCCAGCTGGCAAAAATGCTTTCAGCAAAGCGATGCCGGAGAGTTAGCGAAAACCCTGTTAGGTCATGCTTTATCAGCAACGACTTTACTCGCCAGCACATTAAAAATAGATGGCAGTCTGACATTACAAATAAGAGGACAGGGAGCCATCCATCTGCTCGTCACCGAGGCAACAAATAACCGCACAATAAGAGGTTTAGTTCGGCAATCACGGGAGGTGGATAACCCCGAAGCCAGCTTGAAAGAAATTTTCGAGGCAGATAAAATTGTGATTACCATTGATAATGGAATAGGCAAACCTCATCAGGGAATCGTTCCATTATCCGGTTCAAATTTATCCGAGGCACTGGAAGCATATTTTGAACAATCAGAACAATTACCCACCAGACTCTGGCTTGCCTGTAATGAATCCTCAGCATCAGGGTTACTGTTACAAAAGCTTCCTGACAGCTCAACAACAGAACAACACGAAGATACCGATAGCTGGAACAGGTTAACGCAGCTTGCTTCCACCATCACCGATCAGGAATTACTGGAACTGGATGAAAATGAAATTCTTCATCGACTATTTCATGAAGAAAGCATACGATTGTTTGATGCTGAACCCGTTCGATTTCAGTGCAGTTGTTCTCGAAATAAAACCAGCAATATGATTAAATCACTGGGCAAAAGTGAAGCCGAGGACATTTTAGTCGAAAAAGGAAAAATCCAGGTTAGCTGCGAATTTTGCAATGCAATTTATGAATTTGATTCTGTCGATGTAAAACAACTTTTCGAATCTATTATAAATTTACCCGATAACAAAACGACACATTAAAAACCGTGAAAATTAAACGAACCACTGCCAATAAAATCATGGGGAAGGCAAGCAAACAACCGGATAACTGTTTACTGGGTATTCTGGATAGTAACGAAAGACTTATTAACGCTTTCACACTGGATGAAATTACTCAACTTCTATCCGATCACTCTGACTCTGTTCTTTTTTTCAACCAGAGTACTCAGGCAAGTGACATAAAAGACAGAATTGTGTATTCCGATGGTCAGCAGCATATTGAAGTGTTTCAGGATACCGAAGGTGTTTTCGGATTAAGAGCTTACCTTCAGAAAGGAAAAATTCAGACGCCAATCACTCTGGAATTAAGCGGCTAGTAATACGACTATGCTGTGGCAACTCATTAGCATTGTTTTTCCTATCTTTGCCATCGTTTTACTGGGTTTTGTCTACGCCCGAAAACACAGCCCGGACATGGCGGCAGCCAATAAGTTAAATATTGATATTTTTGTACCCGCTTTAATATTTGATGTTTTAACATCCAAAAGCTTTAACCTGGAAGAATACCAGTTACTTACATTCGCAGCCATTTGCGTGGTGCTTGGCTCGGTCATTGTTGCATGGCCTGTTGCACGTTTTTTTGGCTATCAATTTAAAACCTTCATTCCCCCTATGCTTTTTAATAATTCGGGAAACCTGGGGCTGCCCTTAATGGTTTTTACGTTTGGTGAAAAAGCACTGCCAGCAGCCGTCATGTTATTCATCGTAGAAAACACATTACATTTTAGTGTTGGCATGAAAATTTTAAGCAACAAATCATCTTTACTGGGTTTATTTAAAATCCCCATTTTACTGGCTACTATCGCCGGCCTGAGCATTTCAATCCTGCACTTTCAAATGCCAGCATTATTAGCCACTCCGATTAAAATGCTTGGGCAAATTTCCATCCCGTTAATGTTATTTTCACTGGGGGTGAGGCTAATTCATATAAACTGGCAGGACTGGAAAATCGGCCTGATCGGCGCTGTGGTCAGCCCACTTAGCGGACTTGCTATAGCCTTACCCGTTGGTTACCTGCTTAACTTACCTGCTCAGCAATATTCTCTGCTTATTCTGTTTGGCGCATTACCCCCTGCAGTATTAAACTACATGATTGCAGAGCGTTATAATCAACAGCCCAGGCATGTTGCATCCATTGTGATGATGGGTAACCTGGCAGCTATTCTCGTCATTCCGCTGGTATTAGCTTTTTTATTATAAATCCGGAACATAAAACTTATGACTAACCGATGGATTGAACCCATAGCCTTATTAGGCAAACACGTTACTCTTGAACCAATGGATCTCAGGCATGTTGCTGAATTACAGGCTGCTGCCAGAGATGGTCAGTTATGGAAACTGTGGTACACAGCGGTACCTTCACCCGAACAGACCGAAGAATATGTAACAACGGCCTTAAAGAAACGCGACCAATCTGGTGAAATGCCTTTTGTTATTCACGAGCATAAAACCAATAAAGTCATAGGCTCCACCCGATTTTTAAATGTAGATGAACACAATCAGAGGCTGGAAATTGGACACACCTGGTACTCAGAAAGCTATCAGCGTACTGCTAAAAATACCGAAACCAAATTACTGCTTCTTACGCATGCTTTTGAACAACTGTCTTCTATAGCCGTTGAATTCCGTACTCACTGGATCAACCACCAGTCTCGGCGAGCCATCGAGAGACTCGGTGCTAAACAGGACGGCGTGTTAAGAAACCATTCCAGATCTGAAGATGGTGGTTTTCGCGATACGGTTGTTTACTCCATCATTCAGAGTGAATGGCCAATGGTGAAAAAACACCTTCAATTCATGCTCAGGTAACATGTTTTTAAAGGGATTTTTAATCACCAGTTTTACACTTATTGCCAGCCATGCAATTGCAGCTCCGGTTATTACTATTCAAACAGAATATTTTACAGTAACCGGTAACGACTCAAACAGCCTGTACCAAAGTCTTCAAAAAAATGGTCCCATCGGTGAAAATGGAGACCGCTACCACGCCGTAACCCGCTGGAAAGCCCGATGGAGTTATAGCTGGCGGGAAACTTCCAGATGGTGTCAATTAAGCGGAGTCGAAGTTAGTTTAGGTATCAACTATCTATTACCCAAATTTAAAGCAATAGAATCTAAACCAGAACATTTGAAAAAGAGTTGGAACAACTACTTTCAAGCCTTGTTCAAACACGAGCAGCAACATAAAGATTACGGTGTCCAGGCTGCAAATGAGCTGGAACAGGCATTACTCGCCATCAATGAACGACAGGCATGCTCTACGCTACAGAACAACATGGCAGATACTGCACAGCAAATTCTGGATAAATATGACCAGTTGGAAAAAGAGTTTGACCGTGTCACCAACCATGGACTTAACCAGGGAATTAAACTGCAATAATACTCTCCTCCTCACTCTATTATCACTTAACCAAACAAACTGAATGAACCATTAATTATTTGATCAGACGCCAATATTATTAGCATCAAGCCATATTCATAACCTATGATGCGGCAAGGCACTGCTCCATAAAGAACAATTTATCAGGTGTTATCAATACTTACTCATGAATCAAAATAACTATGTCTAACGAAAAAAATAAGATTATTGTTGGAAGAGAAGAATGGTGTTCTTTTCCTGGTTTAGGTGTTCCTGCCATTAAAGCACGAGTAGATTCTGGTGCTAAAACATCGTCAATGCATGCTTTTAATATTCAAAAGTTTCGACGCGATGGAGAGAGCTGGGTAAGCTTTGAAGTCCACCCCCTGCAAAATGATAGAAGAACCGTCATTCGCTGCGAAAGGCCTGTAATTGATAAAAGAATAGTGAAAAGCTCGAGTGGTATTTCAGAAACTCGCTATGTGGTAAGCGCCACAATTAAAGCGGGAATTGAAAACTGGGATATCGAGCTGACCCTGGCAAATCGGGACTCGATGGGCTTCAGAATGCTTCTTGGGCGTGAAGCCATGAGCGGCCGCATGATAGTCGACCCTTCGTTAAGCTTTTGCCTTGGGGAAGTTAGTTCAGAAACGCTTGATGAGTATTACGGCAAAAAGAAACATAAAAGTAGCGGCCTGAAAATAGGTTTACTTGCCAGTAATCATGAGTTGTATTCAAATCAACGAATTCTCGAAGCAGGTCAGGAACGTGGCCATGAAATGGTGTTTCTAAACATCAAACAATGTTACATGAAAATTGATGCCATGGAGCCAGAGGTTCACTATCGTGGCGGCAAGGTGCTCAATGACCTTGATGCTGTAATCACCAGAATTCGTCCAAGCGTAACATTTTATGGCTGCGCTCTAGCGCGTCAATTCGAAAGCATGGGCGTGTACACAATAAATTCCTCTGCAGCCATTACACAGTCACGAGATAAACTTTTTTCACTACAACTGTTGCTAAAAAATGGCATCAGTATACCCACAACCGGTTTCGCCAATTCGCCCATGGATACCAATGACCTCATAGAAATGGTTGGTGGCGCACCTCTTATCGTCAAGTTATTAGAAGGCACTCAGGGACGTGGCGTCGTACTAGCCGAAACAAAAAAGGCAGCCGAAAGCGTGATCAATGCATTCAAAGCCCTTCGAGCTAACTTGCTGGTTCAGGAGTTTATTAAAGAAGCGGATGGAAAAGATCTTAGGTGTTTTGTCATTGATGGAAAAGTAGTCGCTTCAATCCAGCGAGAAGCAGCTCCCGGCGAGTTTAGGGCCAATATCCACCAGGGTGGCACAGCTTCAATCGTAAAAATCACCCCTCAGGAGAGAGCCCTTGCTTTAAAAGCATCTAAAACTTTAGGTTTAAAAGTAGCGGGTGTCGATATCATCCGCTCTAAAAAAGGACCTCTACTGTTAGAAGTCAATTCATCACCCGGCCTGGAGGGAATTGAATCGGCGACCGGAAAAGATATCGCAGGCATGATGATTTCATCCATTGAGAAAAAACTGGGCTGGAAGAGAGAGCTGAATGTAGAAAGTGAGAGTTAATAAATCTCTGATATTTCAGGTTTTTATCTTTTTAACAATAAATAGCAGAATGACCGCACCAAAAACTGCGGTTACCAGTGAGCCAATAAAACCACTTGACGTTAATCCCAGAAAACTAAATGCCCAGCCACCAATAAATGCACCCACAATGCCAATGATCATATTCATCAACAAACCAGAGCCTTTACCTTTCATGATTAGCCCCGCCAACCAACCGGCTATAGCTCCAATAATAGCCATATAAACGAATCCCATTACTGCTCCTTAAATTATTTGAGTTTACAAGAACTGGATTATAACGCTGAGTTGATGCAGAATAAAACAGACCTGCAGGAGAGCTCCTGCAGGTCAACTGGATAAGCCTGTCAGTTACATTCTAAAAACTATAGCGGACCGGCTTAAAGGGCCACGTCAGCGCCTAATCAACACTGACAGACACAGTTTATAACTTGTAAATTAATCCTGGCTGAACAACATTAAGGTGCTAAATTAGTGCTTGAACTAAAAGTGGGTCGTCACGAGGCTTTTCTGAGTATGTGATATTTTGCTCACTACATATAGGCGTTTGGTCATTCAAATAACTAAATGTAGTGATCAAAGATTGCGTACTCAGGGAAGTCGCAGTAGAGTCTACTTTTGGTTCAGGCACTAACTTATGCAATATACCGATAAGATCCCCGATAAAAGTGAATTCTACCCTCTGTATGTTTCCACCGGTTGGAATCAGAGCCTGATGCTCAGCGCCGAACAACTTGAACAAGCTGTAAAAAATAGTTTTTCAGTTATCTCTGTGTATGAAAATAACCAGCTGATCGGCTTTGGTAGAATTGTTTCTGACGGAGTTGTTTATGCAACCATATACGATGTAATCGTTAGCCCTAATTGGCAAAAACAGGGCATAGGCAGCACTATCGTGCGTAAACTGGTGAGCCAATGTGAATTTAATGACATTCGTAGCATTCACCTGTTTGCTGCTAAAGGCGCAGAAAACTTCTATAAGAATCTTGGATTTGCATCCAGACCTTTTGATTCCCCCGGAATGGTGTATGAAAAAATATAACAACCAGTCACACTAAAACCCACCATCTATCGCATAAAAACAATCATTTAAAAACTCTGAATCAATATAAAATTGATGTGTCGATTTTTTGACTCTTTTAGCCAATATGATTATCATATCGACTGAAGAAACTTTTTTAAAAACAGGGATGTAGAAAAACTTTATAAAATATATATCAACAATATATTCAGCTAAGCTGAAACATGCACTACACCCATGTGCCGAGGATAAAATGAATTACAGTCTAAACTTCACTGCCAGTATTCTGGTTTGCAGTGCCTGCCTCCTTCCATATCAATCGCTACAGGCTTCAGAAATTTCATTCACTCCTCGAGCATCAGTTTCATTAACATCTTATAAATTTTCTCAAACTCCCAGACCCGGAGCACTTACACCTAGCGGTATAAATGGAGATGATTTTCCCGAAGTGACCTTCGATGTCACTTTTAAAATACTGGGACTAGGTGGTACTTTCTTTAAAGATGGTTATTACCTTGACCTGTCCGTACAAAAATCAGCCGATGAAGAAGATTCTTTTACATTAGATGACCCGGCCATTCCTGGTGGCACATTCACAGAAACTTTCACCGGTGATCGTGAAGATTTTGCAATTACTTTCGGCAAGAAAATTCTGGATAACAAAGGTGGACTCTATATCGGTTATAAATCTGGCAAAAGTGAAGCCTCCGGTGATCAGGGTCAGCACCTGTCATTTAAAGAAAAGGGCTTATTTATTGGCGCAAACTATGGCTGGAAGGTATCCAACTCCGGACATTTCTCCATCAACTTCGCTTTTGCTGACCTGGAAGGAGACCTCACTGAAGATGTGACTAATGCTTTATTCACCAGCTTACCCACTCCTTTGGATATTAATGCCACCAGTGATGCCCAGGGATTAAGTTATGGCTTGAGCTGGTCATCACGACTAACTGACAAACTCAGTTATTCCGTATCAGTGGATTCCAAAAAATATACCTTTGATAATATTAAAGATAGCAACCCGGCCACCATCACATCAAAAGAGTTTGAGGAAGAACTGAAAAGCGCTATGATTTCAGTTTATTTTCAATTTTAGGTAAAGCCTTAACTCATTTTAATGAATATTCCCGGATACCAGTTAGGCAGGGAGATTGCAGTTGGAGAATACTGCTCTGTTTACAATGCGCTTGAAATAGAGTCCAGTAAAACAGTCACCATCAGGTTTTTTCAGCCAGAATTATCCTCTAATACTGATTTTTGCAAACATGTAAAAGCAAGCGCCAAACTATTACTGAATAAAAAAATTGGACATATCATTCCTGTTAAACAGGCTGTGTCCGATCCCGAAGGCTGCTATTTAATAACCGAATACTTTCCCTGTGCGCAAAATAATCCGCCATTGCTCACGGCCTTCACCATTGATGAAGTGTTAAATTTTGGACAGCAACTAGCCGAGAGTCTTAGTCAGTTACATAAGCTGGGCTTAGTTCATGGCGGAGTATCAACTTCAAATCTTATTTTTCCAAATTTTTCTCAAGTTACTCTGGGCTCATATTCTTTTCAGCGAACCTTTAAGAAAGAAACCCTGATTTCTTCTTTGCCCATATCTCTTGAAGAAGCCTTTTATATTGCACCTGAATTTTCTACCGGTCTCGATGCCCGGTCAGATTTTTATTCTTTAGGTGTTATTCTTTTTGAGCTACTTTTTAAAACAAAACCTTTTAGTGCTGAAAACCTTCAGCAATTACAATATAAAAAAGAACATATGCAGTTTGTAGTTCCACATGCTTCTGCACAAAAACTGGTTCCTTTATTCGATAAATTACTCGCATCAAATCCAGAGCATCGAATTTCTAGTGTAGGTGACTATCTAAAAATAGTTGAACAATGCGGCTACAATATAGAAGAACCAGAAACACCCATTGCAGAACCACAACATTCATCAGGCACTGCCTCTAAAACCAGACCACCTTCAAATCAGGGTAAAACCATCTTAATTTATTCAGCTATAGCTGGACTGTTTATGATCGGTATTCTGGCTTTTTTAACTTTTGGAATTGCTCCTGAAGAAAAAATTGAAAAAAGGCCAGATGTATCAATTTTTGAAGCTGAACCAATACCAGCTATTCCTGTAGAAAAAACAGTTACTACCCGGCAGCCTGAAATTGTAAATCAGGCAGACCTGTTGCTTCAAAAAGCCCAACAGCAAATTCTACAAAATAATTTCGGTGCTGCTTTGATGAGCATTAACAATGCCTTAAAAGAAGACCCTCAACATACAGCCGCAAAACAGTTAAAGCAAAAAATAGAACTTGAGTTTGAAATACGATCTTATCTCAACAAGGCTGAAAAACTGTTAACGCAGGGTAAGCTCACCAGGCCGGAAAATGAGAATGCTTATAAAACCTATAAAGCATTGTCAAAGATATTACCTTCCGGAGATAACAGAGTTAAACAGGGGTTACAAAAAATAACCCGACGATACGCCCAGCTTGCAAATGGCTTAGTCCTAAAAAAGCAATTCGACGCCGCCAGGAAATATATATCATCAGGTCTCACCATAAGCCCTGGCGACCAGGAACTTAAACAGTTAGAGTTTTATATTAAGCAACAGGAAAAAATTCTAGCCGAGCAGCAACGACTTCAGGCAGCCAGAGTTAAGCAGCAGAATGAACTCCGTTTAAAACAGCAGCAAGCTGAACAAATCAAACTACAACAGCAGCAACAGTTACTTAAAAAAAATAGACTTGCAGCACAACAACGGAAAGAACAGCTCCGGTTAAACCAGGAAAAAGAGCGCGAGCAAAAAAAGCAGTTACAATTTAAAAAACAAAAAATTGATTCTATGATTTTAAATGCTCGAAAGCTTTTAAGACGCAGTCCACTAACCCTGGAAACTTTATCTAATGCAGTGACCATCCAAAGTGAACTGACCTCATTAACCGAAGGCGACTCTAGAGTACCGGCCCTTTTCCGTCAGATTGTAGATTCATATAGCTCGCTAGCTAATTCTCAAAAAGAGATTCCAGATTATCCAACGGCCCTAAACACCATTAACCAGGGGCTGGCTCTGGATAGAAATAATTCAAGGTTGTTACGAATTAAAGACGATATTAATACCTTAATTGCCGAAGAAAAAGAAAGGAAAAGCCAGATTCCAATTATTGGTACATTTTAAATTCTATTAACGATATATTTGTCGATAATAAATTTGATTAGAATCACCGCTATAAATACCAAACGTAGCTTTTGAGCTGGGGTCTTCAGCTCCAGCAACACCATCCCAGTTAAACCGAAGCCAAAGATCATTCGATGTATTCAGGTTAGGCGTTATAATAATATCACCGGTATTCCCTGTACCGGGTGCTGTCAATCCAATATCTAAAATACCACTACTCGCCGTCGTAGAAACAACAGATACCGTTGACGAACCACCCGTTAGCAAACTTGATACTGACAAATCTGCATCATTAATTATGGTGCAATTATCACTCGTATTAACGACAAAGTTAGACCCATCAAAATACTCAGCTTTCATCGGCATGGTTAAATCAATTAATTCTGACCCGAATACATTACCCAGAGTCAATCGACCATAATGAACTTCGGTACTGCCAAGCATAACCGGGCTAGCAGAAATCAGTGTGACTTCATCAGAACTGCTGACCAAATTTACCAGAGTTGTCGTTTTATCCTGCAATCCCATATCCCAACTCAAATCGATATCAAATTGTGTACTACCAATCGTTCCAGCACTAAAACCCTGATTGACGGTAAAAGTTTCAAGATCATAAGCACTACCGGTTTCACTATTTTCGATACTTAGCTCACTGGACACAGCCAGTGTCGCATAAGAACCTCTAAACCCATCTGTACGACTATTCGATTTATTTTGTGCTTCCAGAGTGACTTCTGCAGAGAAAGTTTGACTGGCATAAGTAAAGCCACCCGATCCACAGGCATCATTAACCAAACTTGATGTCACCGCATATTGATAAGGATTAAAACGACCAACATTGGGGGCAGAGCCAGAAATATTCACGCCACTTGAAAAATAATCAGTATCCGTCAAGTTAGCTGAAATATCGATAATACCAACATTGGAGTAAGTCATTAATGCATCTGCTTGAATACCGGAAGTAAATGTATCGAACAATCCACCCGCTACTCCATTAACAGTAAAACCTCCTAGAGTGGCTCCAGCAGGTTCAAAAACAGATGCCGATAAAGTTATAGTCTCACCCTCAGCACCAAAAGAAGATGCTGAAGCATTATCACCCAAATAAGCACTCACATCTGGCACACCATCATTATCACTATCATCTGCTGCATTCCATAATACCCCTGCAACCGTTACCCTAAAATCTTCCCCTGCCTGAGTGAAAATACTGCCTGCTATGCCAGAGGCATATGACAGATCGCTCCCGTTACTATCATCAACAGAACCATTATCAGTAAAATCTGCATCTCTTAAGTTATCAAAATCTATACCAATGCCAAAAGGCCTAACAATTTGCAAACTGGATGTTCCGGCAATTGTGCCTGCTGCAAAAGTATTGGAAATATCTGCCAGCTCAATCGTAAATTTACCAATATCACTGGTTGCCAGAGTCACATTGGCAATACCAGCGGTAAATGTAATATTGCCATTATCCACACCCGGATCGGAAGACGGCAGTGTATCTCCATCCAGAGAAGGTGAGTTTAAACTGGGATCAAAAATATTTTTAGTTCGCCACAGCTTGAGTGGTTTAACACCATCATAAGCTGTAGCCACACCACAGCCTATTACGGGGTCTTTACGAATCATTTGAATTTGATAGCTATGATCTCGCCCAGCAACCGGTACATCGTCACCTGTAACCAGAGCATCCGTGTCGGTAATAGTGAAAGCATTATCACTGAAGGTAATGTCGGAAGAAGTCGATGTAACTGGTACAATTGAATCGGTTATTGAGATAGTCAGCGTTTCTGCATGTTCATTGGATAATGAAAGTGTAACTGAACCTGTATCCAGCACATCAAATGTATAAGCAGCACTACCGTTATCATCATTATCCGGGTTTGGATTGATAGTATTAGTCGCTGTTATTGTCGAGAAGTTACCGTGTGAAGTACTGCTTACAATTGATACCGTTTCAGCATAATCAGGAATCACATTATTACTACTATCTTCAGCAGTGACGGTAAAACCAAAGGGAGTACAGGTATTGCCCGAGCCTGCACCGACATCGATTACAAAGTGGTCAACCAATGTTGTTGATCCTGAACAAACATGAGTTTCATTCATAATACTGACTATATCAGCAGATGGTAAAGCTCCATGATAGACCCTTATTTCATCTATCGAACCATGCCAGACATCTGTACCCGAACCCCGACCTTGCCAAATGCTATCACCAATCATAAATTGATCAATGGTTGACAAATCCCTGCTGCCCACTACAAGCTCATTATCCAAAACTCCATTTTTGAATATCTGCATTGTATTACCATCATAAACTGCAGCAATATGTGTCCACTGATTTAACGGGGCATTAGTCGAAACAGTATCCAGTCGCCAGTCTTCAACATAAAAATGAATCTCATCTGCAGATTGATAGCGTACCAACCCATAGCCATCTTCCCAGTCAGCATTTTCATTTGCCTGGACCATAATAGTCGACCAATCACTATAGCTGGAAGGATAAACCCAGGCCATAATCGTAATAGTATTTGAATACGGAATACCTGGTACTTCTATGTAATCATTAGTACCGTCAAAAGAACCATATCGACAGGTGCCTGGTGTACCCGAAATTGCAGGGTTAGCATCATCGGTATCAACACCATTATACGATGTACCATCAAAATTTCCCTGAGTATCAGAGACATCTCCAGCAGCACCCGACCAACTGTCCTCATCCATACGAAATTCAACGGCAGCTCCAATAATCGATAATTCGTTTGAAGAAGTATCAGTAGCACTAATTGCAGATGCATCTACTGAAGTAGCTATAACCTCATAGAGTCCAATACTCAATGGAATAATACTGCCAAGATCCAGAGCCCAGTCATCACCAACATTCGTCAACTCACTACTGCCTGCCAGGGTATAAGTAACACTATCAACAATGATACTGAAACCACCTGCCGAATCGCTGCTGCTAAAGGTTCCAGTTAAAACGGGCGTTGTATCAACTGTTGTCTGACTATCAACTGTAGCTGAGCTAATTGTTCTTGCCGCCCAGGAATTACCACTTAAAAATAAACAAATTCCAAAAATTAATAGTATTTTTTTCATAAAGGTAAAGTTAGTGGCTTTAAACAAGTTATTAGAT
>Ga0233447_1000376_pt1 | contig 52302 bp, 53 predicted proteins | sample SI_124_October20_3_FD_183014 | JGI IMG/M metagenome (GOLD analysis project Ga0233447, IMG submission 183014) | Seawater microbial communities from Saanich Inlet, British Columbia, Canada - SI_124_October2016_135_MG | ecosystem: Environmental > Aquatic > Marine > Inlet | place: Canada: British...
TTATTCGGTAGAAAGAAATGATGAAGATAAGACGATATTAGTTCAAAAAAAAAGTAAGCGGGATGATTCTCATGATTCTTATGAATGTGCTCTTTCAAAATGGTCGGGAGAAAGGACTATTGATGCAATAAGTGATGATGAATTCGAAAAGATGTTTGGCCAAGCTTTTATGGTGGATGCAAAATATGTTACAGCCAGAGATTTATATGGGCTTTTAAAAGCAGATGCCAAAATGTGGCAAATGGTAGGAAATCTTGAAAATAATCCTTTGACTCTATCGCCAACTTTGTTAGATAAAGAATAGCTTTGAGTTGTGTCTTGTCTGAATCTCATTATTTTAAAGACTGATCTTTTTTAACAAATGACACGAAATTCTCTGTTCATAATCTTTGATTTGAGTAGAGAAGATTTACGACGAAGCAATCATAAATCTGTTTGTTGAAATTAAATCAAATTTATTCATAAAAATTCTCTAAAATGTTTATTAAGATTATTTTTTAGATCATGATTCCATCAACAACGTTTTAGTATTGTTGAGATAATTTTGAATGTAATTAAAAGCTTTAGAATTTATTATGTAGACTTCGAAAATTATGTTTGCATAACAATATTAAAAACAGGCGATTTTTATGGGTATATCTGCGATTTTATGGGATTTTGATGGAACTATTATAGATACTTTATCTCAGCATTTTTTAGTAAATCAAAAAATATATTCATTGGTAAAACCTAATGAAAAAAAAGATAATTGGCCTGAAGCTCTTACTAATTTAGATAAATATATAAAGGCTGAATATGAAACTGTTAATTGGAGAGATCTTTATAAAACATTTGGGTTTTCTGAAGAACAAACCAATCAAGCAGGGGGTATGTGGACTAATCAAGTATCAAAAAATAGAGAGTTGATGAAGATGTTTCCTGGGATTTATGATATATTGCAATCGATTGATTTACCTCAGGGAATATGCTCTTTGAACTGTTCTGATCATATAAAAAATATTCTTCAAGCAAATGGCATAGATCATCATTTTACATCTGTAGTTGGATATAATGATGTTTCATTTGATTCTCAAAAACCTCATCCAGAGGGCTTTCTTTTGTGTATTGACAAAATGAATATAAAAAATAGTGGTACTATTTTTTATATAGGCGATCATAAAGAAGATGTTAAATTTGCTAAAAATTCTGAGATTGCTCTTAAAAATAGGGGTGATGATTTTAGCATTTTAACTATAGCAGCATGTTATGGTGGTTCTGATTGTAGCTCTTGGGATGTGCAACCGGATTTTGTAGCTCATAATACATCTGATATTAGTGAAATTATTAGAAAATTTGTATAAAATAAGTTTTGTTCTTGATTGTAAGCTTATTTTTGAGGGCATAAGTTGCTTGTTTTAAATTCTTTTAGTTTGCTATGTTTTTTGTATCTATAAGATATGTCTAGTGCATGAACTGCTCTATAATATTTATAAAAATTATAATTCTATAAAAAGGGAAATACGATGGCATTACCTATAAGTGCAAATTCAACTAAAAGAGAAGCTAAAGAAGTTCTTTATAATGATGTTCTTGATTTATGTGAGAAAGAACAATGTCTGATGACGAGAGAAGGCTTTTATTATTTAAAAACAGGAGAAAAGTTAACAGATCAATGGCCTCGAATACAAACAGCTCTGTATCTTACTCAAAAAAAAGCTCAATCTATTTTCAATATTCATGCTGTTGTGAAAGCTTTTAAATCAATATCTTCTATGTTTTTGCAATCTCCTTGGAAACGAGATATTGCTCTTTTAAAAAAGGGATATGAAAAAGAAACCAAAACTAAGATAGCAGATATTGATTTTATAGCAGCTATGCTTTTAAGAGGGTATTGTATTAGAATAAATAAAACAGATTTACCTAACGCTCAAATAGGAAAAATTTTCCTTGATGCAAGGTTTGCTATTTGTTAGTCTGCTATATATCACTTTATTAAGTTTTTTATGCTGTTGTAGGCATGTTTTTATTAATTATAAAAATCTTAACTTTTTAGCATTACCACTAAATTTCAAATCTATATCTTTAACGAGCTGACCTTATTCTAGCATCAATATCAGCAGCTTCTTTTGCTAGTTGTTTTAAAGCTTCTCTTGTTTCTTTTGGAGTGTTTCCAGCTTGTATTTTACTATCTCTTTTAGATTCATTTTCTCTTGTCATTCCTTGGTCTACATTTTTATGTCCTTCAACATAACTGTTAATAGATTCTCTTAGATTATTCGCTGCGTTGTTTTTTGTGACAGCTTCTATAGCAAGATTTGCCCATGTATGCGATGTTATAGATGAAGACTGTCCAAGTACTGCACAAAATAGAGTTGTTACTCCTGAGAATACAGGTAAATAACTTTGAGCATATGTTGAAGAAGATGTTTTTGTATAAAGACTTCTGATGGTGTCTCGAATTTTCATTTCATCTTCTTGTTTTAAATCTCCCCATTTGTTTAAAACATCTAAATACTTGTTGTAAAGATCTGCTATTCGAAAAGAAATAGGTCTATAAGTGTTTTTAGAAGATATTTTTTTTACTTTTATATCTTTGTCAAAAGAAGAGTCGTGTTCTGGAGTGAAATTTCCTTTGATGTCTTTTTCCATGAAATCATCGTATTCTGTTGCTTTTGTTATCGAATCTTGTCTTGTCGGAATTTTTACAGATGTTGGTTTTTCTTTTGTATGTTCTATTGGAGTATTCTGATTAATTGTATCTAGTGTAATATTTGATTTTGAATGCATAAAATTTCTCCTTATTAAAACTTTAAACTGCTGTTTCATTCATTATTTGTATCTGCAGTCTGATAGCTTCTGATGGTGCAGATGTTTGGTCTTGTTCTTCTTTTAATGCTTGTTCTAAATATCTTGATATTTTCAGCATTTCTGCTTTGTTATCAGAAGTTTTACTTCTAGATGTTATTAATTTGGATTCGGAATCAAGGCTAGCTGATTCTATAACAGCTCCACCAACAGATGTTGATAGATTTGTTATTAGGCTAGTATAATGTAAAATGGTTGAAAAAGATGTGTTGGCTGCTAGAGCTCCACCTGCTACACCTAGTGATCCTCCTAAAAAAAGCATGACTATTTTTATGCTCTCCTCTAACTCTTTTTGTTTTTTTTTATCTTTAGTTAAACCTTGTGATACGATTTTCCAGTCTACTAAATCTTTGCCAAGGTTTGCTAGCCCAGATCCTATTAATGAGCCGCCAGCTGGAATAGCTCCTGTAGCTGTGAAAGTGATGCCTGCTATGATTGAAGCTATTGCTAGAGCGTAAGAGAAAAATGTTTTGATTTTATTCCAAGAACTGGTGTTTTGAAGCTTTTCTAGATGTTCTTTGATTCTTTGAGTTTCTTCTTCTGTTAATTTTTCAAAACTTTCAAATTTCATGTTGAAAATAAAGCCTAATATCTCTTGGTATTGTGCGTGGATCTTTTGGCCTTTTATTTGATTTTCAATAATTCTAAAAGCTAAAAGAATGTTTTCTGGTGTCAGTATCTTGTCCTCTTCTAAAGAAAGAGGGTCTATTTCATAAAGAGGATCTTGTTTTTGCATTTGTGATATTGAGCTTTCATAATAATCTTCAGAAGAAGGTTTTATTACATCTGTTTGCTTTGAGATTGCAGCATTGTAAGCTTGAATTTTTTGATTTTCTGAAATTTTGTCTACCATATTAACGACCTGGTACCCAGTTACGGGAGATAACTTCCATATGTCTTTTATTGTCTCTTTGCGTTTCCGTTCCCATTGCCAATATCTGTACTAGCATGTTAAATAATGGCGCTATGTAGTTTGTCTCTTTATTAGCTAATTGGGATAATTTTTCTTGCTCTCTGTTTACTTTATGAGTAAGTACTTCCAGTTCATTTTTAGTGAATTTATATTTACCTTTTTCTACCAAGTGATCTTCTGCTGCCATGTCTAGGAGTTCACATGCTTCTGGTATTTGTGAAAAATCAATTGAGTCTGATTCTTTATCTTTGTTTTTATCCAAAACTCTGTTTGCTAAATCTATGTATTTAGCATTTTTCTCAAAATATTCTTCTGATTTTTTTATCCTAGCTTCTACTTTGTTCGTTATTAACTCTTCAGTAGGTCTGTAAAGAGTATTGTAGTATACAGTCCAAAGATTTATGTTTTGAGATGCGGGAAAAAGAGGTTTGGTAGCTTGTTGTGTTTTTTCTTTTGAAACTGAATCTATTTCTGTTGTAACAGGTAGATATCTGGTTTGTTTTGTAAAATATGGAGATGTATCTGTAGCTTCAGAGAAAGTTTCGGAGTCTATACTTTTATTTCCGATAGTATTTGTTTTTGAAATAAGCTCACTTTCATAAGGATTTTTTTGAGTTAAAAGTGTTAGCTGGTCTATTGAAGAATCTATTTTATCTACAGATTCAGCTAAAAGAATTTCTTCTACCATTTTTTTATCTCTTGTTATGATTTAAGCTGTTTTTTTTATGTTTATAGGATTGAGCATCGATATCATTTTTTCACTTATTATTCTTCTGGCTGAATCTGATATTCTAGTAGCTGTTTCTGTTAATTGATCAGATGCATTTTTAAGTGTAGTTGCAAAATAAGTCCGATCATTTAGACGGTTAATAGGAATGCTTACTATTTTTTCATCAAATGGATAAAAGAATGGGATATGATAATAAGCAAGATTTATTATTTGGTTTATGAATTCAATTTCAGCAACACTGCAATCTGTGCTTTTTATATAAGAAGCCAGAAGTGATAAATCTTTAGCTGTTCTTTCTAGATTTGCAGCGACCTTCTTTAAAACAGTGAAGCTTTGAATTTTATCTTCAAAGTCGACATTAAATGTGAGGGTATTTTTTTCAAAAGGAGATTCTAAATTCACATGAACGGCTTGTAAAGTCATTTTTTACCTCTTATCTTTGCTTCCGCAATTTTAATATAATTGCAGACTGGATTTTTTTTCTATTAGTTTTGAAAGAAGCGAAAAGAATATTTTATTTGTGATTTATATTCAAGAATTTATGGTTTTGTATGTTTTTAGAATTATAATAATTTCTTTACAATAAATTAATGAATTATTTTTTTAATAACTGTAATTCCATTTTAATGTGAACTTGCCTTGTTCTTCTTCTTGTTGGGTTTCTAATTCAAAAATAAATCCATGAGATAGATCAATATCAACTATTATATTGCTACTGCCTTGCTCTGTACCTTGGCTAAATGTTACTATAACTCCTTTAGATATGTACTTGCCTACTTGTAATGCTACTTGATCAGTATCCTCTGTAGTGGTTCCCGGAGTTGTTACTATATTTAACTTGTCTACACCTAAGCTTTTCCTTGTCATTTCCATAATGTTTGGGCTGTTAGACAAAGAAGAAGCTACAGCAGCTAGTTGAGCTGCTTGTATTCCTGATATTTCTGTTACGTCTTGCCCAAATAATAAATAAGATATAATAGAGCTTAAAGGAAGTGGTGGTGAAGATGTAAATGTTAATCTTGGAGCATTTAGATAACCTTTTAGATTGGCTATTATATTATTACCGTGAACACTTAATTTACCTGACAAATCAATAAATGGAATGTTTCTATCTTTTCCTGTAAATGTTAACGATCCTGATGTTAGAGTAAAATCTCTGCCGGAAAAAGAAAAATTTCCATGTATAAGGTTTAATGAACCCTTTGTTACCATATTAGAATATGTTCCGTTGATCTTAAAATCTCCTTGCCATTTTGAATCTAACCCTTTACCTCTTATGAAAATATTGTCATTGGTCGTTATGTCAATATCAAGTAATAGGGGAATGGGGTTGTTTTTTATTTGTACGGTTGATAGATCGTCTTTTGGCTTGGCATTGACATATGTAATATCAATATGAGGTAGAGTTGCGGGTAATCTGTCAGGGATTTCTAGAAGAGCTTTGTTTATTAAAATTTTACCTTTTGCTTCAGCTTTTTTCATGCTGCCTTGAATGTTCACATCTCCTGTAGCTTGTGCATCTATAAGATCAGAATGCATACAGGTTAGATCTGAAAAAACTGTTTTTAACTCAAAAGGGAAATGCTCTTTTTGTTTTAATGTCATAAAACCTGTTGCTGCAAAAGTTCCTTTAAGTCCGTCTGTTGCAGTAAACTCTTGGATAGTTAATTGATTTTTATCAGATGTTAGTTTCAAACAGACGTCTTCTAAATGAGTTCCTATATAATAGTTTTCATAAAGACCTTTGTTTAGATAAAAAAACCCCTCGACTTTTGGGTTGTTAAGATTGTGTGAAATTGTAAGATTGCCTTGAGCTATTCCTTCAATTTTATGCGCTCCTATATCAAAAAAGTCTAGAAGTTCTTCTATTTGTCCATTACATACAAACTCAGCTTTTAAAGGTAAAGCAGGGTCTATAGTAAAACTGCAAGGAAAAATTTTTATAATTGTTGGTAAAGAGATTTTTGCTTCCATTAATTGAGTGTCTTTTATTTTCAGTTCAGAACTTAGATCTAAAGATGAATTTTTTAAAGTTCCTGATAGAAAATAATTAGCTATAAGATCATCAGTTTCTCCAATCGTAGCTACTTGCATATTTTCTATTTCTAAGTTAAAAAAACCGTCTGTCGATACCTCATTTTTTGAAAATGTGCTCTTAAGATTTGCAAACCCACTGATAGATAGATCCATCGGGTTTAATGATAAAAAATCGATTGGAAAATGTTCCATGTCAATTTTAAACTCAGATTTTGTTTTAGAAAGATTAATATTTGCAAGAAGATGTGATTTTTCCATGTCGATTTCAAGATCTTTAACTATAAAAGAAGAAGGTGTGTATTCGATTTGAACAGGAATAGGTGATGAAAAAGGGAAGCCTAGAAAATGACCTGAGATTTCTTGAAGATCAAATGAATATTCATCTTTTTTTAAATTCCAAAACCCTGACATTAATATATTGACAGGTTTTTTAAAAGATCCCTCTGCTAGAATCTTAAAAGGCCAATTTTCTTGTGTGTTAGATGTCGATATGTTTAAGTGATCTAACTCTAAATTTTTTAAAGCAAGTTTATTAAAATCAATACTAACATTGCCTTTTAGCTCATGGTAAAGATCATTAATATCAAGTGCTATAGAAGCTTCTTTCCCCGTGAATGTATCTATATGAAAATCATATAAGTTGATTGTTGATGTTAGTTTTTGATATTTTTTTTCAGGAGTTGATATTTCTGAAAAAGTAGCCTCAATTGAGGCTTCTGTTATATTGAAATCAATGTTTTCAATAAAAGATTCTATTTGAGAGAAGTTGGTTATTTTTGTTTTTGCTTGCCCTGAAATCATCAGATCTTCGTTTATTGCAAGATCTGCTGAACCGTTTATCGAAGGAGATTCTAGTGATATGTTTGAAAATTTTATTAGTTTATCTGGGTTCCAGGAATAATCAGTTTGTAGCGTGAATGGAAGATTTAAAGCATTACCTGAAAATAAAAACTTTCCTAAAAATTTTTTCTTTTGAAAAGTAGAAGAAATATTTCCTTTGGATTCTTCAAATTTAACATTGTTCACATGAAAGTTGTTTATTTGGTAATTGACATTTGCAATGTAGTTCGTGTCCTGTTTTATGCTGATTTCTGATGTTAAAACACCTTTTAAAGGAATAATTGATATTGGTCTGAATAATTCTAAATCTGTTGTCTTTAATGTAAAAGAAGCTTCTGAAAATGTGAAAGATGGTTTGAAATCTATATTGCCCGATAAATAAAGAAGATCGTTTTTAGCATAAGAAAAAGGCACTTTAACAGATAAGTCGTTGTTTAATAAAAATTTTGCAAAAAACTGTAGATTTTCTCCAAGAAAATATAGGTGTTTATCCGATTTTTGAGGGTAAATTTGACCTTTTATTTGACCTGTTAACGGAGAATCTTTTTCATTATGGGTGTTAACTATTAAGTTTCTGTAGTTATTCCAAAGTCCATTAGAACTGACATCTATATCAAATCCGAAATCTTCTTTTAAACTAACAAAAGGAGTTAAAAACTTTGTAGTATCAGAAGTTATATTGGTGTTTATTTTCACAAAATGATTTTTTTTGATGCCAAGAGCTGTCACTCTTATAGAAGATGAATCGAAATTTTTTCTTTTAACTGTAAGATCGCAAAAAAGTCTTTTACCAAGTGTTTCTCCTTTTGCTTTTCCTTTTATGTTGAGAGTAAGAGTTTCTTCTTTTATAGGAAGATGAAGATCTATTATATCAAAAGATTTTAAATAAATAGTAAAAGGTAGGCTGATCCATTGATCTTTTTCAATAGTTACAAAACCTTTTTTTGTTTGGTCATTGGATGATAAAAGAACATGAATGTTTTTTGCTTTGATGGTCTTAAAATAAAGCTTTTGAGCTAGTAAAGGTAAAAAATCAATTCTGAATTTCAAATTATCGATCGATACGGAATAGTTGTTGGTTATCTGAGCTTTTACACCTGTTAAATCATATTCAAAAGGTAAAATTCCATCGAGCTTGTCTATAGAAAGAACTATATTATTTTTTTTAGCTATTTGCAGAATAATGTTTTTAAATTTAGTTTTTCCCCAGTCGGATTGTACTATAGCTGTTATTCCTGTTAATATGATAAATAGAAAGAAAATCAGGTAGAGAGTAGTTTTGTATAGTTTTAAAAGTATCTTTTTCATGCGTTAGTACCTAAATTAAAATGTTTGTCCAATGCTGACATAAACCCTATATTTTGGATCTTGTTTGCTTCTATTTAAAGGAAAACCTATATCAAATCTTAAAGGACCAAAAAATGTAAAGTAACGTAGTCCTATTCCTAGAGATTTTCTCCATTTTCCAATAGGGGTTGGATATTGTTTTCTTGTTACGTTTCCAAAATCAACAAAAGGTACGAATCCTATTGTTTTTGTTACGCGAAAACGAGGTTCAAAGGTTAAATATATAGCTGATCTGCCACCTGTTGAATCTCCTTTATAATCTTTAGGGCTAACTGTTTTATATCTATATCCTCTTAAATCATCATCAGAACCACCTAAAAACAGTTTGTTGAAAGGTAGTTTATTTATGTTAGGACCGATTATTGATCCTAGTTGGATTCTAAAAGCAAGTACTAAAAAATCGTTTTTTGTAACAGGAAAATATAGGTTGTTTATAAGACGCTGTTTTAAAAAGAACCGATCTTTAATTTTTAAATTACAATAAGGAGTCGGTTTATAAATAATGGTAAAACCCTTTGTAGGATTGAGTAGGTGATTGGCAGTAGAATAACAAAAATAAACGGGAAGACCTAGCAGGAAAAAGTATCCGTTGTTGATGCTTTTTTTTACTTCTATATATTCTTGTTTAAATCCGTATGATATGTAGGTCCTCTTATCAATTTTTCTATCAATCCTGTTGGTCATGCCATATGAAAAAGAATTATATACATGAATGCGTTCGCTGTTTGCTAATAACCTAAAAACATAGTCCTGGTCTAACTTTGCAAAATCAGGTTTTCTATAAATGAAATCGCCGGAATTACTTCTTTGGGATATGTCGAAATTGATACTGACTTGTTCTCCCATCTGGTTAACGTTTCTGTTTGCCCATCCTATAGAGGCTCCAAATCCGTCAATCGTTGCAAAGTTTACGCCAAGACTTATGTTCTTGTGCTTGGCTTCGGTAACAGTAATTTTCATTGGAAGTTGTTCTTGAGAGTCGAGCTGTTCTTTATGTGATATAAGTACAGATCCAAAAAGGTTTGTTTCTAAAAGTCTTTTTTGAGTTTCTTCTATTTCTTTGGGAGAATATAGATCTCCTTCTTTCCACCTGATTTTCTTTGCTATAAAAAGTGGTTTGATAGTTTCAAGACCAGCCATTGTTGTATATCCAAAATGGCATAAAGGTCCTGGATTAACACACATGTCTACAGTTATGATTTTTGATTTTCTATCAACTATAACTTCTCTTGAATGAGTGGATGCTAATGGGTAACCACAATCTGAAAGTCCTGTTAAAACTTTTAGATCTGTATTTATTATATCTCTATAAGATGTTGGTCTTTTTATCTGAATCTCAAGATCTTCTAAAGATAAATATTTACAACGAAGAAACGGTAGTTTTTTCTCGCAAGGAGTAGAGTATATATTGAAAGCATCTAATATATATCTAGGTCCGGCTTCAATAAAAACAAAGACACTGACACCTGAAGAAGTAGGTTCTATGTCTGTTATAATCTTAGCATCAAAATATCCATAGGTTTTTAAAATTTCAAGTAAGTTGGGTATGTCTGTTTCAGCTCTGTATTTTAATGCATTAATAGAACGGGGAGGATGCTGTTGTAATTGTATAAGCTGTGAATTGTCTTCTAGAACTCTTAAAATTTCATGATTTTTAAGCCCTGAAAATTTCACGCTATAAGAAGGTATAACCGCAAATATATAACTTGGGAAAAATATTATTAAAAAAAATTTACAAAATAATCTCTTCATTTAATGATACAATTTTTCTTCTATCAAAATATTGCTAAATAATGATATGATCGTCAAGCAATTATCTCTTTTTAAGATATTTTATATATGTTTCATGTAGTGTTTTATAAAATAAGAGATTTTTTTATTTTATAAAAGGTTTAAGTTAAAGCTTATTGTTAAAAAAAAGGTAAAAAATGGAACATTTAAATATTTTAATTCCTGTTATTTTTGCTATTGTCGGATTGATCTTGATCTTTTTAGAATTTTTTCTTCCTGGAATTGTGATGGGAATAGTTGGTGGTTTTCTTTTGTTTTCAAGTGTTATTATTATGATCTATTTAAAACATTCAGCTTATATTTTTGTTATATATATCGTTAGCGTTTTATTTTTGTTGTTTTTTACAGTAAAACTTGCTTTATCTGTTCTTAAGAAAAAGAAAAAAAATATTTTTTTACAGCAGGATCAAGAAGGTTTTTTAACCAGCTCTTTTGATGAGAGCTTAATAGGCAAACAAGCGAAAGCTATTACAGATCTAAAACCTTCTGGACATATTTTTGTTGATAATAAATTTTATCAAGCTATTTCTCGTGATGAGTACATAGAAAAAGGCTCTAGAGTTCATATTTTAAAAGGACAGGGAGCATATTTTATCGTAACAAAAGAAAAAGAAGATGAATACAAATGATTTTATCAATAATTGTAAAATATTTAAAGTTGTGGTTTCAAGCTTATGTATCCGGTATATTGACATCTCTTTTTAACATTATTGGAATTGGTTTAAGAAAAATTTCTCCTCGGTTTATTGTGGAAGTTCATAACAACCCTTTGTTTAAACATGAGTAGCTTGATTTGTTCTTTAAAAAACACTGGGAATTATTGGGCCAGGATTGAAGTAGAAAGAAAAAAAGATAATAGAATTATTCATAAAACCGAGATTGTTAATCTTCTAACTTACCAAAGGTATTATGATGAACCTAAATATGTCGTTTCTTTTAAATGCTTGATGATTCTGCCCGGTAATTTATTTCATTTTTCAGGAACAGTTTTATGGAATATGGTTCAGATAATCGTTGATTTAGGGAAGCTTTTTTATAATCTTTTAACTTCTTGTAGAACTTTAAAAGACAAGTTTATAGAAGTTGTTTTAGATGTAACAGATGATTTGACTAATATAGTTAGATCGGTGTTTTATTCTTTTTCAATTGCAACAGTAGCTATTTGGGGGATATTCATGCCTTATTTAGCTAGAGAAACTATTGCTTCTTTAGAATATAATTGGAATCACTGTATTGGCAGGGATAAAGTCATGAATATTGCAAATAATATTTTTGATAGTTTTTTACATAAAAGAAAATCTGTTTTTTATTTAGCTCATTGTTTTCAGCCTTTAGGTAGTCTTAGAAGCTTAGATATTATCAAAACAAGATTTATTGCATATTGTTAGGTTTGTCCAGTTCTAAAGCTTGGATTGGTCTTACTTCTAGATGAGATTCTGATATTAAAACTTTTTCATTGTTCACTTCTACTAAATATAACATAGACTTAGGACTAAGAGCTCTTTTTTCTAATATTTTGATGCCACTGGAACTGTTGATGGTTATTGAACGGGATTTAGATATTCTTCTGAACATCCAAAAGGTTATGAAAAGTAAAGTTACAATAATAACTAAAGTAATTAACATTTTTATTAAAGAATGTTGGTAGTCTGGTGTTGGCATGTTATCGAACATGTTGTCAGGTATATTATCGTCTATAATATTTTGATCAGCCACTAATTCATTTTGTGAAAATTCCATTTTTTGATTTTCTTCTGTATATGCATTAGATGAGACTAAAAATAATAATATAATAAAGTATTTCAACATAACACTAATCCTTTTTTTTATATAAGAAAAGATAGCATCATTAACGAAATTTATAAACTCATTTATTAGTTAAAAATGAATTTATGTTTAAGCAATTATTCTATAAGAAGGATTTAGAAATATTCCTTTCAGAGGATTGTTTAAATAATGGTTGGCAGCAAAACAAGTCATTCCTAAAAAGGTAATAACGGATAAAAATTGAGCTGTTTTTGAACATGTGCTTTGATGATGTTCTCTTGGTGGTAATTGTTGTTTTATTTCGGATAATACTTGTTGCTGTTTTTGTTTTTCTAAGTCAATTGCAGCTTGTGATTTGTGGTCTGGATCAAATACTTTGTCTTTTAGAGTAGGTTTAGCTTTATAGTGTTTAGGATAAGAAGCAGCTGTGATTTGTGTTGATTGTAATAAAGTTGAGCTACACTCAGAAAGTAAAAGAGGCATATGTTGAAGCATATTAAGACACCCAAAGACCACGTTGGGAATTTCTGTAAATATAGACAACATGTCTTGTGTAGATAATAAAAGATTGTTATTAAAACCATTTAATGTGTTTCTGTATGCTTCTTCGACTGTAAGTGTTGTCATTTTTGCCTCTAAGTTAATTTTGTCTTAAAAAGCGCGCTTCTTATAAAGCGCGCTTTTTTTTATTTACTTTGCTGTGATTTTTAGATCTTTTGCGAGTTTTACAATTCTCTTTGTGTCGCTTTTTGTTTTAGTTGTTTTACCTTGCAATGTTTGGTATTCAGTATATTTTTTTTGATCGCTTTTCCTTGTAAATGTAAGTACAGGTTCTTCTGTTTTTTCTTCGCCTTCAATCCCTTCTTCACCTTCTGGTGGAGCTATTGCTTCAACTGTGTGATTTCTTATTGATAAATTGTAAAGACCTATTCCAACGTTTAATGCAAGGCCAAAGATATCTTTAAGTACATCACCAATAGCTGCGATGATTACAGGTATTACCATTAAGACTTTTACTAATGTGCTTTCCCATTTGTTAAAAAGGGTAGAAGCCATGTTAAATTTAAATAATTCGCAATAACTTATTTTTTTCCCTTGAAGATCACCTTCTACTTTAGATGCATCTGTGGTTGCTCCTAAAGTTGAACCGTTAAGGGTAGTACTGTGAGGTACAGACATGCTAGACATAGTTTTTATTCCTTTGTTAAAGGTTTTTTGGTTAATAGACCCGAACATTTTATGTTATAATAAATTATTGTCAAATAAAATTTAGATAAAAATTTTAAGTGAAAGTATTTTGATATTGTAGCTTAGGAACAGGTTTCGATGTGTTTTGTATAGATACATAAAAAAAACACCCAAATAAATTGCCATCTGGGTGTTTTTGGGATTGTCTTCTAGAACAATAATTATTATGCTTTAGGAGTTTCAGCACTTCTCCAAAATGCTAATCTAGAGAATATACTTTTCTTTGGTTCTTGTGTTACTACAGGATCTATTGTAACTGGATCAACAGGTTCTGGTTCAGATGGAACAACCGGTTCTTCTTGAGTAGAAACAGAATGTTTAATCCATAATACTGTATTAGCAATTAATTTGAACGCATTTGCTATAGTGAAAATAGCGTCTTTAACAACATCAGCAACAAGTCCAGCTAAAGCTATTAAGGATCCTACTGTGTATTTTGCAACTGCATTGTCAAAGCATTTAAAAGCAGATTGTGCTACTTCTAGTCCAATTGGATAGTATCCAAAATATTTAGATTTAGAAGTATTTTCTTCTTGTTGTGGGATAGTTGTTGAACTAACTCCTGTAGGTAGTGTTCCTACTGATGCACTTGTTGTCATAAAATATATTCCTTGGTTAGAGTAAACTAGTTATTTTGACGCAGGCATTCTATTAAATATTTTTACTAATAGTCAATCGAAAAGAAAAAAAATATTATTTTTTGGAATATTTTTATATATGGGAAGTTTGTTTGATTTGCCTAAGAGGGAAGGGGGTGTAATTGGTGGTTTATATTAGCTAGAAAGACAGTTTTTCAAAAGATTGATTTGTATATATAAAATGCTCTTTTTTCCATGAATAATATGATAAAAAAATACTGATTCCTAATAAAACAATAGGTGTTGTTAATTTATGAAAACATGTCTGGGTTTTTTCTGAATCCGTTTTTTTTGTATCAATCGTATTAAAAGATGTATCGGTTTTTTCTTCTTGCGAAGAGATTTTTTTCTCCGTTTTTATTTTTTTTATTTTAGGAGGGAATATTTTTAGTTTGATGATATTGACTCCTTTGATGACGGCGATAGATGTGTTAGCGGTTGTTTTTAGAATATCAAAAGCTAAATCAATCAAAGGTGCAAAAATAGCTGTAATTACAAGAACTATTTTAAAAGCGGTTCTTTGTGTTGTTAATTCCCACATGTGTTTTGTTACATCAAAAGAAAGTAAAGGGAAATATTCTTGGTTTTTAATTGCATCTACTTGATCTTTTTTAGAATAGGACGGGATTTGTGTTATTGTATTCATGAGAGCTCCTTATGTTCTTGTAGACCTTTTATTTAAAAGAATCTATTTTTATCAATGAAGATTTAATAAAAAACCTCTATTAATATCAATGCTTAATAGAGGTTTTTTTATATAGATTTACATATTAATAAATAAGTGTCTCTATCTTATATGTATTGAATTATCTGCTTAGCTATTTTAGGTTGCACAGTTTCTTTAGGTTGTTCAATTACCGGACTTGCCGACTCTTTTACAGAATCAGTTTTTACGTCTACAGGTAAAGTTATATTGCCTTTTGAAAAGAAAGAGGAAATATAATCAGTTCCTTTTGAAATAATAGCTGTTGGACGATAATAAAATAGAGCCATTCCAGATGTAATTGCTGCTGTAAGAGCTGCTACTTTAAGTAATCTTTTTGTCCATGTTTTCGATTGTGGAATTATAGGTGTTTGAGATCCATCTATTATATGAGCTCCATCTTGATTAATTCCGTCTAATATTCTTTTTTGCTCTTCTATTATTCGTAATGAGTCAGACCCTTTAGTGTTAGCTTCTAGATCTGCTAATTTTTTTGTGTCTTCGTCTAATTCTATATCTTCAGCATTATCGTTATTAAACAGATTCTGTACAAAATGACCTGCTTTTAAAGTTAGGTTTGTTGTATAGATACCTGCATTTGCTATAACAGCAAGTGCATTTATTGCAGTTTCAACGACACCTACAATAAGCGCTGCTACTGATAAAAATGGTTTTAAGTGCATTTCTTCTCTTGCATTGAATGTATTTTTAGTCCAAGCATAATTTAAAGAAAGAAGAGGTATTTGATAAACAGATTTACCTTGCATTTCTCCTTTTGTATTTTCTTGGGAAGTTTGAACTTCTTGTAAGCGATCAGTTGATCCTGATCCTGGTATTGTTGCCATAATAAAACCTCATAAGGTTGTGTTTTTAAAAACGGAAAAATAATATTGTATTAAATAAAAAAATGTCAATTTTAATAACTGAGTTTTTTGTTTTTCTATTACAATAGTTTTTAACTAGAGGGATAGTTTTGATTTAATAATCAAATTTTTAAATTAAATTATTATGGCAATAAAAAAATTTTTCTGATTAAATAAATGGTTTTATGAAGGGGGGTTAATGAATAAAAAATGGATAGCTTTAGATATAGATGGAACTATTACCAACGACAAATATAGTGTTCCTGATGAGGTGATTTCTTATTTGAAAAGCTTACATAACAGTGGTTACAACATTATAGTTTTAACTGGAAGATCTTATAGTTTTGCTTGCAAAACGTTATCAACTTTTGATTTTCCTTATTATTTTTCTTTGCAAAATGGATCTGTTATGCTTGAAATGCCTTCTGAAAAGATTCTTTTTAAAAATTATTTACATAAGGAAGCTATTCCTTTAGTAGAAAAAGCTTATCAAGGTGTAGAAGGTGATTTTGTTGTATATTCAGGAATAGAAAATCAAGATTATTGTTACTGGAGAGCTGGGAATTTTCCTGAAGACCAAATGGAATATATTAAAGAGCTTATAAGTCGAGAAAAAGGAAAATGGAAACAGGTAGATTCTTTTGATGAGATAGATTTTGATATTCCTTTGATCAAATGCATAGGATATAAAGACACTATGGTTCTTCTAGCAGAAAAAGTTAAGAAATTAACCTCTTTTGATTTTTCAATTATAAAAGATCCTTTTTTTAGAGAGTTTTATCTTTTAATGATAACAAATGAAAAAGTGAATAAAGGATTTGCAGTAAAACAACTTACAAATTTAATAGGCAAAGGTGAAATAATAGCTGCAGGTAATGATGCTAATGATATTTCTCTATTAGACGTTGCTGATATAAAAATAGCTATGGCAGATGCCCCTTTGTTTTTACAGAAAAAAGCTGATATTATAGCTCCTTTAGCTATTGATAAAGGAATAATACCAGCTTTAAAACAGGCTATTAGGATCTCTTCGAGAAATATTACATAGGATAATCCTCTAAAGACTTGCTGTCTTTAGAGATACCCATGATATTAAGACCCTTGTCTACAAAAATTGTAGATCCTGTAATCCCTTTTGCTAAATCTGATAATAAAAAAGCTGCAGTGTTTGCTATGTCTTCTGCGTATAAATCATCTGTAAGAGGTGCATTTTCTTTAGAATAATTAATCATGTATTCGATCATTCCGATTGCTTTTGCCGCTCTGCTTTTTAAAGGACCTGCCGATATACAATTAATTCTTGTTTCCCATTTTCTTCCAGCTTCCCATGCTAGAGTTCTGATATCACTTTCTAAAGCTGCTTTGGCAGAGCTCATGCCCCCTCCGTAGCCGGGTATTGCTTTTGTCGAAGCAATGTAGCTTAAAGCGAGTGCAGCGCTATTTTTGTTGAAGATAGGACCAAGATGCTGGAGCAGACTTACAAAAGAATAAGCAGATGCTGATAAAGCTGCTAGATATCCTTTTCTAGATGTTTCTAAAAGTGGATTCTTAACCTCAGGACTATTTGCTAAAGAGTGCACGAAAATATCAATTTTACCAAAATCTTTTTCTATTAGTTTTGCTACTTCAGAAATAGTGTAATTAGAAAAATTCGCATATCTTTTGTTTTCTTTGATGTCCAAAGGAACATCTTCCAAACTATCAAAAGCTGCATCTAATGGGTAGATTTTTTCAAACGTCATCATTTGACCATTTGATAATTTTAAAGATTCATTGAATTTTCCATTTTCTAATGCCAATTTAAAAATCTTATAAACAGGAGGCCATGTACCGATGATTAGTTTTGCTCCAGCTTCTTTTAATAGTTTTGCAATAGCCCAGCCAAAGCCTTGGTCGTCACCAACTCCAGCTATGAAAGCAATTTTATTTGTAAGATCTATTTTTAACATAACACTCCATTTGCTTTTATTAATTTAGAAGCATTTTTGACAACTTCCTGTCATAAAAAAAACTATAAGAAAACTTAAAATTATTTTTTTTTGAGTTTTCTTTTTTTCCAGCCTTCTTTTGTTAAGACTTTTTTTGTTTCTTTCTTTTCTTCTTGTTCTGATTTTTTCTTTTTAAGAAAAGCCATAATTTTCTTTATTGTTAATTAAACTTTATCGAACTATATTCTACTATATATAAAATTAAAATAAACATGAAATTTCAATCGTTAAAAACTTTTAAAAGTCATTTGGAAGCAGCCTTCCCTAATAATTTGGCAAGGTTATATTTTATTATTATTCCTAATGATTACGAAAGAAAAAAAGTTATTGATTTTGTTTATTGTTATCTTCCTTATAAAAACGCTTTTACCTGTTCGAAATTTTCTTCAGAAAATCATTCGTTTTTACATGTTAAACAGGCTTTAGATTCTCCATCTCTTTTAGGGGGAGATCCTATTATTGTTTTTAATGATATAGATCTTTTGAAAAAAGAAGATGTGAATGGTTTATGTGGTTTATTTAACAAGTCTTCTCTTGGTGCTTATATTATTTTAGGGGCTAAGAATAAACAGTCTTTAGCTGAGATTATTTCTTTAATGGACAAAAGAGGTGTCGTTTTAGATCTGTCATATGAAAAACCTTGGGAAAAACAAGCTAGATTTTCCGAGGTTGTCAAACAGCACTGTGCAAGATCAAAAAAAACAATTGCTTTAGATGCAATGGAATCTCTTTTTGAAAAAACTGGATTTGACTTAGCTACTTTGCACAATGAAATAGATAAATTAATAATGTATACTCAAGATAAATCTGTTATACAAAAAGAAGATGTAGAAGCTATTTGTATTAACTCTACTCAAAGTACAATCTGGCAAGTGGCAGAAGAGATCGTGTGGTATCAAAGACACCCTAAAAATTTCAATTTATCAATGTTAGATGCTAGTTTTTTTCATGGACTTGTTGCTGCTATTAGGTTTCAGCTGCAGTTTGGTTATAAACTATCTCTTTTATTAGAAAGCAATGCTACAAAAGAAACTATTTCTTCTTATTTCCCTAAAGTTAGACCTAAAGTTTTAGAAAACAAGATAAGCTTAGTAAAGATGAGAAATTCTTCTTTTTTTAAGACAGCTCTTTTAAATCTTTTTAAAACAGATCTTCTTTCTAAAACAAATGTTAACTGTTTATTAACCCTTATTGACATTTTTAAAGCTAAGATGGATGTAATATGACACTTTATCTTTTACCCAATATTTTATCAGAAGATTCTAACGACAAATATTTTCTACCTTCTGGTTTAGATGAAATTATTCAATCTTTAGATGGGCTATTTGCTGAAAATGCTAAAAATGCTAGGAAATACTTAAAAAGATTCATATCAGGTGACAAGATAAGATCTTTAGATATAAAAGAAGTTAGTAAGCATACAAAAAAAGAAGAGCTTATTGAGTTTGTATCTTCAATAAAAAATAAAAATTTTGGGCTTATAACAGATTGTGGTATGCCTTGTTTAGCAGATCCGGGATCTGATCTTATATATTTTGCTAGAAAGAAAAATATTAAAATAGTTCCTCTTAGTGGTCCTTCTTCTATATTTTTTGCAATTATGTTATCAGGGCTTTATTCTCAAAGGTTTTCTTTTCATGGGTATTTACCTTATAAAGATGAACAATTAAAAAGCTTTTTAAAAAAGATAGAACAAAGCTCTTTAAAAGAAGACTCTTTGCAACTTTGGATAGAAACTCCATATAGGTCGGATAAGATGTTAAATATAGCTTTGGAGTCTTTACACCCTTCTTCTTATTTATGTTTAGCTAAGAATATAACTGCTTTGGATGAGCTTATTCTTACTAAAACAGTATCTGAATGGAGAAAATCTAAAATTGTAATAGGTAAAAATCCTTGTGTATTTTTACTTAAAGCTAAAAATAAATATTTTTAACTTAAGTAATAAGAAATCTTCTTCTTACTAAGTTGGGATGAATTATAGTAAATAATTTCTTGAATATCTCAAAAGTAATAAATATTTTAAGATTTGAGTAGCAGTCTTTGGAATTAGCTCTATAATTTCCGACTATAGCATTGGTTTAGACCGAAAGTTGTCATGATGAAAAATGGATTTGTGATTAATAGACTTGATTTATCTCAATGTATTGAGTAAAATTACTCAATAGAATGAGTAAATAGGTTTATTATGTATAAACGTTTAATGTTTAATGATTTAAAAAAGAGACTTGAAGAACCTCGAAAGTTTTTGCAGGTTTTATTAGGACCTAGGCAAGTAGGTAAAACAACTCTTGCTCTTCAATTAAAAGAATCTTTAGAAATTCCATCTCTTTATATCTCTGCTGATACTGCTACTTTAGAAGATTTAGTGTGGTTAGAAACAGAGTGGGAAGCTGCTAGACAAAAAATAAAAAATAAAAAAGAAGGTCTTTTTATTATTGATGAAATTCAAAAAATACCTAATTGGTCTAGCATGGTTAAAAAACTTTGGGATGAAGATACAAGAAATAAATGTAATTTGAAAGTTGTATTGTTAGGATCTTCTCCTTGGCATATGCAAAAAGGACTTACTGAATCTTTAGCAGGACGCTTTGAGATTATTCCTGTTACTCATTGGAATTTTAATGAAATGTCTCGATTTTTTGGTTGGTCATTAGATCAATATATTTATTTTGGTGGATATCCTGGGAGCGCCTCTTTTGCAACAGAAAACACTTTGCAACGTTGGCTTAATTACATAAATGATTCTCTTATTGAAACAACAATATCTAGAGATATTTTATTGATGACTCAGATTAATAAGCCGGTAATTTTGAGAAGATTATTTCAATTATCATGTAAGTATTCAACACAAATTCTTTCTTATCAAAAAATGTTAGGTCAATTACAAGATGTCGGAAATACAACCACTATAGCCCATTATTTGGATTTATTATCAGGAGCGGGTCTTATTACAGGATTAAATAAATATTCAGTGCAAGATGTGCGTAAACGGGCCTCTAGTCCGAAGTTTCAAGTGTATAACAATGCATTAATGAGCGCTCAGTGTGGAAAAACTTTTAAGCAAGCAAAAGAAGATAAGCAGTTTTGGGGTCGTTTAGTTGAATCTTGTGTAGGATCTCATCTTTTAAATGCAATAAGGGGTACTCAGATCGAACTGTATTATTGGAGAGAGAGACATCTTGAAGTTGATTTTGTTTTAAAAAGGGGAAGTTTTGTAACAGCTATTGAAGTAAAAAGTTCTATAAAATCAGAAAAACTTTCTGGATTGGAGGCTTTTTCAAAAGCTTTTAACCCAGATAAATTAATTGTTGTTGGCACTCAAGGCATTCCTTTAGAAAAGTTTTTGCAAATACCTATTCAAGATTTGGTGTCTTAAAAAAGATTTTACTCCATAAAACAATCATGAAAATATAGGACGGAGTATTTTTCTCATAATTTGAGATATATAATTAATGTGGTTTTAAGGAGTTATTTCTTATATTACTATTCAATTGTTTGCGTAGCATGCTTGAAATTTAAAATGTGAGTAGTTTTAATGCGTTGTTCTATATCTCCTGCATAGATTAAAAATGATTGAGGTGATCTTTCGGGAGCTATTGATTGAAAAAAATGTAGTTTATCTATGAAATCTAAGTGAAACGTTTTAGAGGATTTAATTTCTATAGGAATAAGATCGTGTCCTTTCTTGTAAATGACATCTATCTCATTTTTCCTAACATCTCTATAATAGAAAAGATTGGGATCCAAGCCTTGGTTAAGTTTATATTTTTTTAACTCCAGAATAACTGCATTTTCAAATAAATGACCTCTTAAGGGATCACGATTTAGTTGAGTTTCATTTTGAATACCAAGTAAGTAAGAAGCTAAACCTACATCATTAAAATAAAGTTTAGGTGATTTTATAACCCGTTTACCAAAATTTTCGAAATAAGGGGGGAGTCTAAAAATAATAAAAGAAGCTTCTAAAATAGATATCCAATGTTTGACCGTATGAGAAGAAATGCCTACTTCTCCACCTATATCATCCATATTTAAAATGCTTCCGATTCTTCCTGCTAGAATTTGGATGAAACGTTCGAATTGCATAAGATCTTTAACCTGTATTAATTGGCGAAGATCTCTTTCTACGTAGGTTTGGAAATAGTTTCGATAAGCTTTTGTTGGGTCTAAATTTTCTTTATAAATACAAGGGTAACCTCCTTTAAGGATCCATTCATTAATAGAGAGATCAAAGCCTGCTGTTTGTAATTCAGTTAAATTTAAAGGAAGAAGAGTGAGAATAGCTGTTCTTCCTGCTAGAGATTGTGAAATAGCTTCTTGGAGCTCTAACTGATGGCTTCCTGTTAAGATAAACATTCCTTTTTGGTCTTTTTCATCTACAAGTGGTTGGAGGTAAGAAAGAAGTTCCGGTACACGTTGAATCTCGTCTAAAATTGCCCCTTCAGGGAATTGTTCTAAAAAACCTCTTGGATCTTTAGTGGCTAAAGATCTGATATCAGGAAGTTCAAGATTAGCATATTGTTTTTGAGGGAAAGCATGTTTTACTACAGTTGTTTTGCCGGATTGATGAGGTCCAAAAACTGTAACAATAGGATATCCTTTAGCTAAGTCTTTAAGCTCAGCCTCTAACTCTCTTTTAAACATATGTGTACTTTTTTGAAGTTCAACTTCATTTTAGTTCCGCTTTTAGATAATTCGTTCTGCTACAGTATCATAGAAAAGAAGTCCTTTTTCTGTTAGGCGAATAGAGTCTATATCACATTCAATTAATTCATCTTCTTTTAGCTGTTTTAAAGCTTCTTTTGTCGATTTATCTATTTCTTCATACCTATTCACAAACTCTTTAAGATTAACTCCTTTAACAAGCCTTAAATTAACAGCTAAGAGCTCTTTTATATTGTCAGGGTAGGGTAGCATTTCTTCGTAGTCTATTATTTCTTTATTTTTAGATAAGTTTTGATAGTATGTTTCTACGTTGCAGACATTTCTAAATCTCTTTTTATTAAAATAGCTAAAAGCAGAAGGCCCAAAACCTAAAAATTCTCTTCCTTTCCAATATCCCGTATTATGGATAGATTCATAACCTGCTTTGCTAAAGGCAGATATTTCGTATCTATTTAACTTCATCTTGTTAAGTTCTTCTATAGCTAGGTTTAATAAAGATAAGCTTACTTTTTCTGAAGGAAGAGATTGTTTAAATGTTTCTTTTTTCTTAAAAAAAGGAGTATTTTCTTCGAAAGTTAAGTTGTAAAGAGATAAATGAGTTATAGGAAGGTCTTTAATTGTTTGAAGGTCTTTTAAGAAGCTATTCTTATCCTGATGAGGAATGTCATATAAAAGGTCTAAGGATATATTTTCAAAGAATCTATTTGCTAAAAAAACAGCTTCTTTTGCCTGTAAGCTGTTATGAGATCTATTTAAGACTTTAAGTAAAACATCATCAAAACTAACACATCCTATGCTTATCCTATTGAAATATGTTTGTTTTAGCTCTTTCAGTTTATCTATAGATATGTCTATAGGATTAGCTTCTATGGTTATTTCTATATTATTTATATCGATATCTAAAGCTATAAAAATTCTTTCTAGATCTTTTTTATTTAAAAGAGAGGGAGTCCCTCCTCCCAGGTAAATAGAAACGATATTTCTATTCACAAAAAGAGATCTTTTTAAAAAGATCTCTTTTTCTAAAGATATTAGAAATTTGTTTTTTAAAGTTTGATTAAACCTTTTTGAATAAAAATGACAGTAAGGACATTTTTTTAAGCAAAAAGGAATATGGAAATATAAACTTAAATCACCAGTTGTCTGCATCAGGATCTTCCAAGATACCCCTTTTCCATCTGTTTTTATCTGAAAAGGGATCTTCTTCATCTTCTTCAACAAAAGTTACGTCTTCTTTTTTATCAGAGTCTGTTCCTGCTGATGTTTCTGAGTCAAAACCTTCTGTTTCCGTGTCTATGCCAAAGTCAGTATTACCCATGTTCATATCAGGAAGGGTCTGAGGCTCTGCATAAGCTTGTCTTGCAGGGTTTCTTTTAGGAGCTATGTATTCTTCTAGATCTCCATTTTCTTTCATGAAAAGTAGTCTTTGCTTTTCTTCTACTATTTTTTCTTTAATAACTCTAATTTCTTCTTTATGCTTGTCCATGTCTTTTTTAGGAACCAGTCCAAGTTTTAGCCATTGTTCTAGATCTTCTAATTCCAATTCTAATTTTTTTAATCTTTCACTTTTCATATACTCCTCTTGTGAAATATTTTTTATCTCGGCTTTAAAAAACCTACCAAAATATTTTTTACATATTTTTTAGATAAAAAACAAAGAAAATTTATTCAATTATTTTATTTAATTTTTTGATGATCTCGTTTATTTGCTCATCGTTAAAGCCGTGAGCTATAAGACCTTCTTCTAGAGATTCAAAAGAAGCTGCTGCGCAGCCGATACAACCTAAGCCTATCTCGGATAAGGCTTTAGCAAGATCTGGGGCTTTTTCAGGGTTTTTATCAAAAATCTCGTTGATTTTCATGGTCTTAGTAATTTTTTCGTTCATAAATAATCCTTAAAATTTTAGTTTTACAGTTCCTTGTTTAATACTGCACTGACAAGCTAACCTTTCTGTATCCAAAGGTCCTAGGAAGTCTTCTTCTTCTTGTGTGTATTCTGTTAGGTTGTCCATTCCTTCTACAACTTCAACAATACAGCTTCCGCATACTCCTTCAGAGCAAGCGAATGGAATGCCAACTTTTTGGCATGGTTCTGTAAGTCCTGATCCATCAGGTACATCGAACTCTTCATTAAGATCAATGAATATAATTTTAGCCATTTAAAAATCCTTTTTTTCAATAGGATATTTTTATAAGTCTTTTAAAATCAAGAAGAATCTGTAATTCACTGGTTTTCAAAGCTTTGCTTTATAAGTGTTTTTATGAGTCCAGGTATGTATAAAAATATTTTTAAAAAAGAGTTTTTAAGAGATTGATGATCTTTTTTTGGTGTGTATTTGGCAGAGATAATCTTTTTAAAATTATTATTATACTTATTTAGGGTGGTTGATGTTAGCTAAGTTAGTATTCTTTTTTTTATTAAAATATTTTCTATAAACCTTTTCTGAGGTTACTGTAAAACAATATTTTTATTATTTAGTAATTTACAATAGTTAATATTTTAATAATTGTTTTTTTTGTTAAAAACATATAAACTATATACAGTTTTTAAGTAATAAACTTAATAAACTATAATAAAATAATTTATCGGAGGACAATATGTCAGTAGACAAATCAGGTAAGTCAGGAGAGGCAATAGCTTCTAAAGGTGATCGAGTAGATAGTCGTGATATGGAAACACAAGATATAAGCAAAATGGTAGCTTTAGACGCTACAAGAGAAAGCCAAGGAATGGAAGTCGGCTCAAGGGAACAAACAATGACTTTTGTTAAAGCTTTCTTTGCTACAATGAGTTTATCTTTTGCAAGAAGTCATGTAAATGGTTTTGAAAAAAGAGATGTTCAGGTTTTTAGGGGAGAACAATTATATAAGAAGATAGTTGCAGCTTCTGTAGCTAGAAAAAATGCTGAAAGAGCTTTATTTCAAGCTGAAAAAGATAAAGGTGAAATACAGAATGAATCAACAGCTCCTTTAGGAAAAGCAAATGCTTCTTTATCAAAAGTAGATAGAGCTTTATCAAAAGCAGAAACTAATTTTAAAAATGCAGAGGATTCTTTAAAAGGTTCTATTAGCGCTTTATTAGAGTATGAATGTCATCATGGAAATACTGTTGATAATTTATCTGAAAGATTAAAAACAGACCTTGGTCTTTATGCAGGAGTTTCTTCTGAATTGGCACAAGAGGTTTTATCAGAAATTCCAAAGCTAGTAATAGTTAAAATGGAAGAAAAAATACAAGGGATAGCTTCTTTAAAAAGCTTTGCTAAAGTTGAAGCTGATAAAGTTGCCGGTGCTTTAAGAGAGCCAGATACTGAAGTTAGTAGAGATGCAGTGTCTTCTACAGCTCTTAGAGATGGAATTGTTACTTTTCAAAAGAATATTGCAGCTAAAGTTAAAGAGTTAAAATTACCTTTAACTAAAGACGAAGTTTCTGAAATCCAGACACAAGCATTAATATCAGTAATGCCTACTATTGTAGCTAGATTACCTGAGATTAGTGGATCTTTTGAAATGGATTGTAAGGGAATGAGTGGTGATATTGAAAAGACATTAACACTGTCTTCTTCAAGAGCAAAAGCAGGATCTATTAAATCAGGAAGAGGAACCGTTAAAACATATAGAGAATCTAAAGCAGAATTATTAGCTGCTAAAAAAACAGCTTGGACTATATTTACAGAGGAATCTAGCTATGCTAAGGTGGTAAAAGATCTAGAAAAAGAAGATAGAGACAATCTAAGAGTTTATGATATTGATTTAAAGGCAGCTAAAAATACTAGAGATAAAGAGTTAGCTAGATGTGATAGAGGATTAGCTGATGCTAAAAGTAAAATGAAAGAAGCTATAGATGTAAATGTAACTAAATTAAGACATGATTTAGCTCGTGCTAAAGTTCTATATGATAGAGCTGTAGAAAAATTAGATGCCGTGAAAGTTCGAGGTGAAGCTAATTTAAAGTCTTTACAAGATTTGTTGATAGGTCACAAAGGATCTCTAATAGCTGATAAAATTGCTAACATGAAATCTATGATAGGTAGTGTGAAAAGTTCTTCTAAGCCGATCATTCTAGATGTAGAAGAAGGTTTTCAAAGAAGTTCTAGCTATTCATCTAGTATAGATGTTTTATCAAAAATGGGCTTGGTGACTACTGATATTAGAGTTAGTAAATTAGAAGCTACTATTCAGAAAATTCAGAAAAAGATTAGTTCAAGTGAGATTAGAGTTAGTAAATTAGAAGCTTCTCTTCAGAAAATTCAGAAAAAGATTAGTTCAAGACTTCAAATATTAGAGGATAATGCAGCGGCACGACGAACTGTTTTTAAAGATAGAGTTGATTTTAACTTAGAAGGGAAGCCTTCTGTTAGATTAGAAATGCCAGTAAGGTCGAAAGAATATGAAGATAAGTCTGAAGTAGATGTTCAAGGTTTAGAATCATATAGGGAAGAGTTTCTAGCTGTAAGTGCGGCTCAAACAGCAGCAGCAAAAGAGAATTTTGAAAAAGTACTGGATACTATTAGAATTGTTGAAAGAATGGATAAAAAAGCGGATAAAATAGCGGAAATTAGAGGAGAAGTTGAAATGAATATTGCTCTGCATAAAGAGGAGTTTATTCAAGATGTAACAAACTTTATAGTTAATTATAATTCAGCACAAAGTAGAATTGGTAAAATGTTCTCTTTTCGTTATGCATGTTTATGTTATCCTGAAGGCTATTCGGATGCTGTAAAAATAATGAAAAGTTTAACACCTGCTAATAAAGCATGGGCAGAAGGTAAAGGAATGGAAATTCCTGTTATTCTTCCTTACAGAAGTTAAGCGAAGTAATTCTTAACTATATAAAAAACAAAAACCTCTCAAGGATTCGTCCCTGAGAGGTTTTTTTTATGCGTTTTAATTAACTTTTTTTGCTTTATTCTTCTTCTATCTTAAATTCATCATCTATCTCTTCAATACTTACCTGATCTTTTTCTTCATCAGGATAAATATCTTCGTATTTTGTAGGAGTTCTTCCTTTTGCAAAGCCTGATTCTACTGATCTTTCTCGTTCTTTGTAAGTTTCTTCTATTTGATTAGACAGGTCTTCTATTTTTCTAAAGTGCATTTGATTGAAAAGAGCAGCTGCTTTGATCGTACTTGATACATTTGCAGAAATAGGGCCATTTAAGCTAATCTTTTGAGTTTTAATGGCACTTGTTGTAGCGCTCCAGCCTTCTTTATCTTTTGTTAGAGTGATATCGTCTAATGTTTTAAAGACTCTATGTGTCTGCTCTGAAAGAGCTTTTATCATATGAATGGCTAGCTTTTCTATTTTTTGAGAGCTAACATCTCCAATATCATCACCTAGCTTATTGCCATTTTTGTCGTAAGTTGTTACATCTACGGCATATATATCGCCTTTGTAACTTATTAGACAAGAATCTGTCATATAAATACCTCATGTTATAATAAATATTTTAATACTATTTTAAGTTTTTATCAATAAATTATTTAAATAACATTAATTAATGTAATAATAAAAATTTTATTAATATATTAATATTAAACTACTTAGTTGTTTTTTTTGTGATTAAAAAGTATAATATATATGGGAGATCTTGAAAATTATGACTAAAGTAAATAAAAGTTTACAAATAGCTCAATTACAAGCTTTGTCATGTGTAGATGAAATGAGATCTGTTCATATGGATAAAGATCAATTGCAAAAAGTGTCTAAAGATAAAGTGGATGCTTTTCACAAGTTGATAAATACCATGTGTAAGGATAAAGATGTTAGAAACCATGCTAGAGCTCTAAGGGGAAGACTTTCTCTTCAAACAAGAAGAGAGAAAGATTGCCTTATGTATAGATTTATAGGTCATAGTGAAAAAGAAGAAACTCAAAGTTATTGGTTTTATTATAAAAATCCTAAAGTCTTTAAAAAGTATCAGGAAATATTCTTGGATATCAAAGATTACGGAAGAAGAATAGGTTCTTGTGAAAAAGAGACTTTAGATAGAAAATTTCAAGTTTTTGGAAGTAAAAAAGAGGTTAAAAGCCAAACAACAGAAATAGAAAAAAAGAAAATAGAAGAACAGGAAGAAAAAGCTAAAAAAGAGTCTTTGCATAAACTTGGAATAGAGTCTATGTGGTGGGTAGCTTCAGATACTACAAGTATATTCAGAAAATCTGTTGAGCTTTATCAACAAAGATCAGGGGATTGTGTGTTTACTCCTTTTATGGGAGCTCTTACATATGGGAACATCGTTTTAGATTTGATCGTTAACACCTTTCAGGCTAAAGATGCTATTTCAGATCATAAAATAGCTAAAAAGATAAAAGATAAAGAGGGAATGCGTGATCAAAATATTCAATATGCTAAGGCTTTAGGTAGTTTAGCTGGTATTAGTTTGTGGGCTAGCGCTGAGGGGGTGGAGACATTTGGATCGGGTGCTGCGTGTGCTAGCGCTGGTATGGCTTTAGGACCATCTTGCGCTGGAGTTTTTGGCGCTGTGAGCGTTGTTTCTATGGGATTTGCTTCTTATGAGATAGGTAGATGTAGAAATTGGCGAAAAAGATTAGAGTCTTACACTAAAAATAATGATGTGCAAGGGCAAATAGGCGCTTTAAAATTTATTAAAGAAGAACTTACAGTAACAAAAGAAGAAGCTTTTGCAATAGAGAAAAAAGTTCTCTCTAAAGCAAAGTATCAAAATAAGACTAAAGAAGAAATGCAAAAAATTATAATAGAAAAAGTACAAAGAAAATTAGCTCAAAAACATGCTAGATTCGAGAGAAGGGTAGGTCTTCAAGCTGCTATTACTTTAAAACAGGCTACTGTTTTACTTGAAAAAATGAAAGTTGCAAATAAAATTGAAGGTGAGCCTGAAAGAAAAGAAGCTGTAGAGGTTGTAAAAAAAGAGATCAATGAATTTTTATCTAAAATGAGTTCATATATAAATAAAATGATAAAACTATATTCGATTATATTAATTGTTTCTTTTGTAGCTTTTGTAGCTTTGGTATTAGGGGTTTTTGTAGGTGGCTGGATTCCTTTAGCGATGGCTGTTTGTGTTGCAGGTGTTGCTTTAGGTCTGGCAATTTATAAAGCTGTAGAAATATATAGAGCTAAGAAAAGACATAGTGAACAAAATATTACTCCTCCTGAAATTGCTTTTGCAGAAGGTTTTCATGTGTAAGCTTTAGCAAACAAACCCAAGATAATTGTCTTTGTTTATTATTTCATAAGAGCTGTTTGGATAATTATAGAGCCACTCATTCGGTCTTTTTTTTATTATTTCATATATATATTGGTCAAAATATATTCACTACAAGTGAATAAAATATGCTTAAAATATTCACTTATAGTGAATAAATTTAGCTGAATTTATTCAGTTAAATTACTTAAGTTGTTGATTGTAAGTAAAAATCCTTATGAAGATTTAATGTAGACTTTTGTTAATTACTTAACAATCCCAAAGAACTGAGAATGGAATGGCAATAAGATCTTTTTTAAATAAACAGTTTCTTTGCCAAGATATAGAATAATACCTCGAACCATTTTATCTCCCATTTCATTTTTTAAAACATTAAGCCCTTTCCAATCCTCTGAAGTGATCGTTTCGGATGATTTAACTTCGATGCCAATAATTTGTCCTGTTCTATTTTCTAAAACAATATCTACTTCGAAACCTGTTTGTGTACGATAGTGATAAAGTTCTATAGGGCTAAGTGACCAGGAAATAAGTTTTTTTAATTCAAGAAAAACGAAATTTTCTAAGATAGAACCTAACAATCTTCCGTTTGTTAAAATATGTTCTTCGTTAACTTTTAATTGATTAATTAATAGTCCTGTATCGCCAAAATAGATTTTTGGCATTTTAATCAAGCGTTTTGTTCGATTAATATGCCAAGCCGGTTGCCGTATAACAAGAAATAAAGACTCCAAAAGAACCATGTAATAATTCAAAGTTGTGTAAGGAATCGAGGAAATACGACTGAGTTCGGATATATTTAATAAATTTGAACAACGAGTAGCTAAAATATTTAATAATTTAGCTATATCTCTAGGGCGTGCAATGTTTGCAATATCCTGGACGTCTCTTTCTATTATTGTTGTTATTGACAACTCCCCATGGCTAAAGCCAGGGGTATTACGCCGTCCTTGATAAATTATCATACCAGCGATCTCTCATAATGGGATCTAAAACTAATGCATCGGGATATCCATCCTTAGAGAAACTTTCTACTAATTTCTTGCGGTTCCAATATGTGTGTACTGAAAATCGCTTGGTGGGATCGAATGCTAGTTCTAAAAAATGAGACTTTTTCTGCTCTATTTCAGACATAGAAAGCGGCCACATGTGTAAGATAAACATTCGACCTGCTAATGAGGCATTAAGCTTTGGTGCTACTAAAGGATTAGCTGATCCAGTAAGCCCGAAGGTACCTGCAACTCTGTTTTGATCGACACATAATTTAATGGGTAGAGCTATTTGAGAAACTCTGTGTACTTCATCAATAATTACAGGCTTTAAAATCGCTTCAATAAATCCCTCAGGATCATCTTGAGCTACAGCAAGCTGATTAAGAGTGCCAAAGGTATATAATTCATTTTAAGGCCTTCTTCAATTTCTTTCATTAAAGTAGTTTTTTCGGTTTAGCGTGGTCCTATGAGAAGAGTCACCTGGCTGATTTTAAATGATTGTAAAAGACTGTCTTTAAGGTGTCTAGGGTATTTCATGTAAATTAACGGATTTCTCGATAATTTTACATAAATATTTTAAATAATTTATAATTAAATGCTTATAATATTAAATATAGACCTTTGTTAGCTATGTTTCTTCTATATCACGTACTTTGATAACATTTATAATATGGAAAAATCACTTCCTCATTTGCTCTAAAATTTTTTTTAATAGGGTAATTTAGAACTTTTTATAATGATTCTCTCGCTTATTGAGCTTATATAGTTTATATGATATGTAGTTGTATAACTATACAAAGACATATGATGTTTGAAGACGTATTTCAAGAATTCTTAAATTACATAAATTTTGAAAAAGCACTTTCTTCTAATACTGTCAGTGCTTATAAAAATGATATTGAAACTTTTTTTATCTTTCTAAAAAATCAGAAAAAAGATGTCCAAAGTGTTAAAGAAGACGACATTGTCGATTTTTTTAAAATACTAAAGAATCAAAATTTGGCTTCTTCAACTATTTATAGAAAGATGGTTTCTATTAAGGTCTTTTTTAAATTCTTAAAAAAGGAAGGCTTTTTAAAAGTAGATATCGGTAAATATTTCGATCTTCCTAAAATATGGCAGCTTATCCCTGATGTATTGACAAGCAAGGAAGTGGGTAGGTTAATAGACTCTATTGATACGAAAGATCAAATAGGGGTAAGAGACAAGGCTATAATAGAGCTTATTTATGCAACAGGGGTGAGGGTTAGCGAAGCTTGCAATGTAAAAATAGTAGATGTAACAGATGATTACATCAAGGTGAAGGGGAAGGGGAATAAAGAAAGAATGGTTCCTATTGGTAAGAAAGCTATAGAAGCTATAGATTATTACTTAAAAAACTTTAGAAAAGAAAATGTAAGTGAGTATCTTTTTCTATCAACTAAAGGAAAAAAAATAAGTAGAATAGTTGTTTGGAATAGAATTAAATTTTATGCAAAAAAAGCTAATATCTTAAAGTCTATCTCTCCTCATACTCTAAGACATTGTTTTGCTACACATCTTTTGGAAAATGGTGCTGATCTTAGAGTTATTCAACAGATGCTTGGGCATGAAGATATCTCAACAACCGATAAATATACCCATCTAAATCAAGAAAGGCTAAAAGAGTCTTTTAAGAACTTTCACCCTCGGTTTTAATGGAGAGACTCTCATTCAGAACTTTCAATATTAGTTAGTCGTCGATAGTTTCTCATTTCTCGGAACTTTTGATGAGCCGATGAATCTGTTCTAAAAGGTAGAACGGGATTGATAACAGATTATATTCTATAGAGTGCCCAAAAGTATCTTTTACGCTTACAGGACCTAGTCTAGGAATGTCTGAATTAATTCTTATAGCTGTTGTTTTCTTTTTCTCCTTCATGAACTGATGGAGTGATTTTAGAGTTCCTGTTGCGCCGGCTTTTACTTCAATAGGAATTATATGATTCTCGTGTTGAATAATGTAGTCGATTTCAGCTTCAGCACCCTTTTTTTCTCGCTGCCAGTAATAGATGGAAGCTGGGATGTATGCGGGTGTCACGGCACGCAGTAGCTGCCCAGCTAGCTGTTCAGTCATGCCTCCATTATTAATCATGGAGATTTCAGATATTGATCTTAATTGGTGTAGTGAAAGGCCTAAGGATGCACCACAGAGACCACAATCTAGCATGATTATCTTTAAAAATCTAGATTGCAACGAGCCTTGGATTAGAAATTTGATTGCTGTTCGATGTTTTTGGGTGGAATAAAATGTAATTATTGGTTAGTTAACGTAAATTTTATTAAATATGTCGGATATTTTATGGGTTAATACCATATGTGTGTTTAAGTATGTCAATAAGAAAATTTAAGGAAATGTTTTTTAAACCAAGCGATTTAAGGTTTAGGTTGCAATCTTTAGCCATTAGATCAATAAATTTTTTCATGTCTTTTTGGATGGATATAGGTAGCTGTATATGTTCGCTAGGAGAAAGTAATTGATGCAATTTTATAATATCATTGCGGTGTTTACGAATGTCTTTTGCATCCACATGTATATTTTTTGAACTTATAGAAGAAAGGTCTAAAAAAGCTTTAGCTTTTAAAGGTATTATGTGAGCCGGATTAATAATTGAAATATCATCTATTAAGATTTTACCTCTGTGAATAAATTGATAATAATCATCATTTAGTAAAATAGCTGAAAGGCTGGAAATTTCTTCGTTGATAGGAATAGGTGTTAAGTGACTTTCTTCCTTAAGAAAAACTTTTTCAGGTGTACGTGAGAATAATTCGATTATGTCTGGATAAGAGCGTTCTGCCGGACTATGAAATCTATAAAACTGTTTTTTACCGGTACTTTTTTGACGGAATTGGTACTTGCCTTCTTTAATAAAACCCTAGAATGTTGCGGCGAATGTTGAACTTAAAGCTTCAACAAATAAAACAATATCTAAATCCTTTGTTGCACGAAAATCAAGACCTGCTTTTTCCATAGAAAGCATGCATGCAACTCCTCCAATAAGTGCATAAGTATGCTTGAAAGGAGTAAAATGTTTTTTTAAATAATTCAAGGCCTTTTACCATTTTATATTCTCCATTAGGTTGTCGAGAGCTTTTTCAATACGTTCATCTTGACAGTTTTTAAAGCTAAGATAGAGAGAAAAATTATCAATAGCTCTCTTTTTATCGGCAAAAAGAGCTGGATTATAATTCCAATATTCTATTTGCATTTCGGAACCCTCTTCAATAGGTAGCATATTCGACTTAGGTTTAATTTTATGTAATTTATAATAGATGGCGTAAATTGGTTTAGATGGAGCAATAATTGAAGATTTTGAAGATAAAGCTGAAAGTCCGGCAATATAACCTTCTTTATGAATTACTTTGGTTTGGCTATTGATTTTAATCCAAATGCGGTCTTTTACCGGAGATTGCAGATATGGCAAAACTTGTTTCCAAAGAGAGTAACCATTTTCATAAAAACGAAATAATTGTTCTTTACCCTGTCGGGTGGTTTCTCCAAGCTTTAATACTGTAAGATCCTTGATAGCGCGGCTCATAGTCATATTTGAATATGATAGTATAGGTGTTAGTTTGGAGGGGGTGAATGGTCCAAAATTACGGTTAATAAGTGAATAGATAACGATAGTTTGTGCAGAAGGCGTTAAGGAATTAGGAATATTATTTTTTGTAGTAGTAGTTTTATTAAAGATCAATCCTAAAGTAGGTAAATACAATTGTATTTCTGGAATTACGAAAGAGACTTTATGTTTTATCAATCGTTGACGGTTATAAGACGGAAGATGATTTGCAATATAAATACAGGGGCTTTTAAATTTTTTTTCAAATATTTCCATATGTTTTGCGATTTGACCAGGAGAAAATTCTTTCGAATCTTTTGCAGCGGCTAAGATATAATGCTTATTTAAAATAATGGCTTCGTATGTTTCGTAGGAGTTTATTAAGAAAAAAGGTAATTCTTTATTGTGAAGAATCGGCTTTATCTTTATTTGTAAGTCGAACATTTTTTGGAGATATTCTTGAAAATTTTTTATGAATTCTTTCATACAAAACCTATAGTAACTTTGTTAATGCACAATAACATATATTATGTTATTGTGCAAATTTAACGTTATTTCATTTATTGCTAATAGTTTATGTGTTTTTTAAAAAAGGTAAGAGATTGTTAATATATCTTTGCTTCTTTATAAATCGTTATAGTCACTAAATGAAGTCCTCTCGGCAATGAATTACCCAGGATTCCCGAAAATTATTCCTAAAAAAGCAGATCCAATATAACAAAAAATGTTATATGATCGATCCTTCTATGATTTGTATAATAGGCTTTCGAAGTGAAGATAAAGGTAGACTATTAGAAAATATAGTGTTTCTTCATTAAAAAATGCAAGGACAAGAAATCTATTTCCATAAAAATCGAAAAGAGTGCGATTTTATTATTAGAAAAAATAATCAAAATTATCCCAATTTGGAAATGGTTGCTAAACCTCGCCCTATAATTTTAGGTACAATAGTGTGATTAGTTATATAGGTTGTGAAAAGAGTCTTTTAAGAATTTCCACCCTCGGTTTTAGGCTCTTCATTTTTAGGCTTTTTTATAAAAATCTTTTTCAAAAACTCTTGGAATTTTTCCATATAATAATAAATGACAGGAGTTAAAAATAGAGTTAATACCTGAGATATAATAAGACCTCCTACAACAGCAAGACCTAAAGGCTTTCTTCCTTGTGCTGATGCTCCTCCTATTCCAATAGCTATAGGGAGGGCTCCTGCAAAAGCAGAAACAGATGTCATTAGAATCGGACGAAATCTTATAATTGCTGCATCGTAGATAGCTTGATAAGCATCTTTTCCCTCTTTTTTATATTTGATAGCAAAGTCAATCATGATAATTCCATTTTTCATTACTATCCCAATTAACATAATAATTCCAATAAATGAATATAAAGATAACGACTGATTGAAAATATAAAGTGTTAAAAGCCCTCCAAAAGTAGTTGGAGGAAGTGCGCTCATCACAGTTATTGGATGGATGAAGCTTTCATATAAAATTCCTAGTATCAAATAAATGGCAAAAATAGTTACTAAAAATAAAAAGGTTAAACTTTGAAAAGATGATTTAAAGACATCGGCTGTTCCTTGAACAGATCCTTTAACATGAGGGGGCAGTATTTTATTTGCAAGGTCATCTAACTGGCCTACTGCTTGACTTAAAGATATATTAGATAGATTAAAAAATATCATAGCTGAAGGAATGCTGTTTATGTGGTTTACATTTAAAGGTCCTACTGTTTCTCTTACTTTAACAACTTCGGAAAAAGGAACAAGCTTGTTTATGTCAGATCTTACGTATAATTTATTTAATGAATTTGGGTTTCTGTAATATGAAGGCAAAGTCTCCATTATTACATCATATTGGTTGATAGTAGATTTTATAGTTGAAATCTTTTTATCTGAGTATGCTAGTGATAAAAGATCTTCAATACTATAAGCACTTAGATGAAGATCTGATGCTCTGTCTCTATTTATTTCTATTTGTACTTTTGGTTGGTTTATTTGCATGTCTGAAGATACTTGGGTAAGTCCCGGCATTACTCTTGCATGCTTTAACATAATATCTCCATATTTATATAAAGCATCAGTATCTATGCTTGTTAAAGAGTATTGGTAAAGAGCTTGTGATTGTACACCTACTTGCAGGTTGATAAGAGGGAGCGTTGATAGATAGGCATTAATACCAGGAAATTTAAGGGTAGAGGATATTCTGTTAATAACATTGTTAATTGGTCCTCTTTCTTTATATGGTTTAAGTCTTATAAAGAGCATTCCTTGACAGTCATTTGTAAAAGATCCTACAGAAACAACTTCTGTTACAGCCGGATCTTTTAATATCTCATCAGATAGAAGTTTTTGGTATTTTGCCATGTAAAATGGAGATGTTCCATCTTTGGCTTCTGTAAACCCTTGTATGAACCCAGCATCATCATCAGGTAAGAAGTCTTTAGGGAGAGTCATATATAAAAACACCGAACCTACAACGCAGCCTATACCTACTAAAACAGTTATAATACGATGGTTTAGGGTTATTTTTAAAAACTTTTTATAACCATTTAAAAAGAAAGAGTTAATGGAATCTGCTAATTTTTCAGCTACTGTTTTTTTTGCATCTTTTACATAAGGGGGGATGAACCTTGAACATAAAAGAGCTGTTAGGGATAAAGATATAAAACTAGAGATAAATACAGCTACTACAATTGTAACAGCGAACTCTCTAAATAACATACCTACTATTCCACCTAAAAATAACATTGGAATAAATGCTGATACTAAACAAATAGTTGTCGATATAACTGTAAAGCAGATCTCTTTTGTTCCTTGCAAAGTTCCTTCAAATGGTTTTTCACCCATTTGAACGTGTCTAACGTTATTCTCTAATACAACAATAGCATCATCTACCAAAAAACCAATAGACAGGGTAAGAGCCATTAAAGATAGAATGTCTATACTGTAATTGAAAAATAACATTACTATAAAAGTTCCAAAAATGGACATAGGTAAAACAAGTGACGGGATAATAGTATTGACGAGTTTACCTAATGTTAAGTAGATGATTAAAACAACTAAGATAAAAGCAATAATAAGTGTTAGTTTAACGTCATTAACACCTTCTTCGATAGTTTGGGCTTTATCAAATATTGTATTGTATTGTAAAGAAGGAGGTAGTTGTTTTTGAATGGAAGGTAAAAGTTCATGAATATTTTCAATTACTCTTACTGTATTGGCCCCAGGCTGTTTTTGAATAGCTAAAATAATTGCAGGTTCATCCGTTGTTCTTGTAGTATAATGCATATAGAGCTTGTCTTTTTTTAAGCTGTTCAATGCTCTTCCAACTTGCATTATTTTTACTAGACTTCCGTCTTTTGTTTTAATTGCTAAATCTTGATAACCCTGAGCTTTCATAAGCTGGCCGTTCGCATCTATTGTAAATTCTCCTTTAGGCCCAAATAAAGTACCTAAAGGAAGATCCACGTTACCAGCTACTATGGCTTTTTGAATTTCATCGAACCCAACATTCATTGCAGCTAACATTTCAGGATCTACCTGGATTCTTGCAGCATAAGGAGCTCCGTAAGTTAAAACTTGGGATATACCTTCTATCATCGATAATCTCTGTCCTATGTATGTATTGCCATAATCATAAAGGTCAGATAAAGACATAGATGGTGATCTAATAGCCATATAAAGGATAGGAGTGTCTGATGGGTTTACTTTTCTATATGTAGGGTTGCTGGGAAGATCGTTAGGAAGATTAGGTTGAGCTCTGTTGATAGCAGCTTCTACATCGACAGAAGCAGATTCAATGGGTTTATTTAAGTAAAACTGCAACACCAAAGTTGTAGAACCTGTAGAACTTGTCGAGTTAATACTTTGTAGTCCATCAATTGTCATAAATTCTCTTTCAAGGGGAACCGCGCAAGTATTAGCCATAGTATCAGGGTTGGCTCCGGGATAATCAACCTTAACCTGTATAGTTGGAAAATCAACGTCAGGAAGGTCACTAACAGGTAGTGCTCTATATGAAACAATTCCAAATGTCATTATAGCAACCATGATAAGAGTTGTCATTACCGGTCTTCTGATAAATGGTTCTGCTATGTTCACATTGCACCTTGTTTTTGAATTGATACTTTAAATCCATCGAGCAAGTTCATTTGTCCTTGTGTTACTAACTTTTCTCCGGGTTTTACCCCTTTATTTACTATAATATTCTCATCTTCTCTTTGACCTAATTCTACGGGTCTGCTTTCTACTGTCATGTCTTCTTTTATAACAAAAACAATAGGTCCTGTTGGTGTTATTTGTACTGCTTGGTAAGGAATGATGGTTGCATCTTTTTGTTGAGTGAGTATTAACCTTGTTTTAACAAATTCTCCAGGCCAAAGAGCTTTATCTGTATTAGTGAAAATCCCTCTAAGCGTTATCATTCCTGTGTCCATATCTACTGCATTATCGATAAGGTCTAAGTCTCCTTCTATATACCCTTTTTCTAGATCATCAAAAGCTACTCTTACTTTTAAATTGCTTTCTTTAGCAAAGTGCCAAACTCTTGGAAATTCATGTTGGGGAATAGTGAAATTAACGTAGATGGGAACGATTTGTTTTATGGTAATTAATGCAGTAGTAGAATTTGGAGCTATCATATTACCTTTATCAATCTGTAAAATTCCCGTTTTCCCTTGAACAGGGGAATATATATAACAATAGTTTAAGTTAATGTTTGCTTTATCAATATCAGCTTTATTTTGCTCAATTAAAGCTTCATATCTTTCTACATCGGTAACATATTGATCATAATCTAACTCAGAAACATATTCATCTTTTAGAAGCTGTTCGTATCTTTCTACTTTTTCTTTTGCTAAAGATAGGTTGGCTTGGTTTTCTTTTAAAGCAGCATTGGCAGCGTCTAGCTGTGCTTTGTAGGGTTTGGGATCTATGATAAATAAAAGGTCATCTTGTTTAACTTCATCTCCTTGTTTAAAGAAAACATTCTCCAGTTCGCCCTCAACTCTTGACTTTACATCGATAGCAACTAAAGGAACTACATGACCTATTGAATCGATATAGATATAAGCATCTCTTTTTATAGCTTTTTTAGAAGTCACTGGCATTGTAGGTTCTTTAGGTGTTTCTTTTTTCTTCGAGCAGCTAATAGCTATCAAAGATATTAAACAAATTGATAAAACATATTTAATTTTCATTTTTTTCCTCGTTTTCTAGTGGAATACTTAAAGATCCTGTTGCATATGCAAGATTGGATAGTGATGCAAACCAGTCTTTTTCTGCTTTTACTTTTTGTGCTCTTGCATCAGCTAGTGAACTTTGCGCTGCTATAACATCTAATATTGTCACTGTACCTGCTTTATAACTGGCTAATGCTATGTCGAATCTTTTTTTTGCTTCTTTTAAATATTCTTCAGAACATTTCATCGTATCTTTAGCTGATAGCACATCATTGTGTGCTATTGTTATTTGACCTATGATTGTTAATTTAGTTTGTGTTAAAGATGACATAGCTTGTTCTAGGTTAGCTTGAGCCTGCTTTTCTTTGTTTTTAAAATAAAAACCTCTAAAAAGAGGGAAAGAAATTTTAAAGCCTAATGTAAAATGATAATCATCATTTACATTGCCGTTGTAGTAGTTTCTTCCAATATCAAAATCTGTTGTTAGCAAAGGCAAAGATTCTGCCTTTGCTTGTTTTACAAGCTCTTCTTTTGCTGATATCTGTGATTGCATGGCTAGATAATCTTGTCTTTGTGTTTGAGCTGTGAAGACAAGTGAGTCTATTGATTCTATTTGCATGTTAGTTAAAATTTCTTTTGGGAATTCCTGAACATCAAAAAAATTGTTTGCATCCAGACCTAGATCTTTTGCTAGATTAGCAAAAGTTGTTTTTACTACGTTTTCTTGAGAAATCAGCTGCAGTTTCATTTCTAGGTATTTTGTTTTTGCTTGTGTTACATCTCCAACGGATGCTATTCCTGCTATAAACTTTTGTTGAGCTGAATCTAAACTCATTCTAGCATTTTCTAGATCGGCTTCATTTGCAACCATTAGTTGTTTTTGATATTGGTAATTATAATAATCATCCATGATAGTTCTTGTTACAGCTTGCAATTGTTGGTTATGTATGAATCCTGCATAATAAAAAGTTTGCAAAGCAGCTGCAGATGTGCTTTTCCTAAGTCCAAAATCAAAAATAGTATATGAAAGGGAAGCTTCTGGCGTTATTATTGTTTGATAATAATGAACAGGTTTAGTGTGTCCAAATATACCGGATGAATAAACAGACTCTTTTTCTCTTGTATAAGTTCCTATTAAGTCAGCTTCAGGAAAATAAGAACTTAAAGTAGATGCATAACTAGAAGCTGCTGATCTTGCCATTGCCCATGTTTTGTAGGTAATAGGATTGTTAATAAGTCCGATATCAAGAAGTTCTGCTAGGGTTAATTTTTTGTCTTTTAACTCATTTGGAATAGTAGCTTTTGTAAAAGGGGTTTCTTTTTTACTTGGATTTTGCCATATAGATGTTTTTGATGCTGGAGCTTTGCTATAAGGGTCTACCAAACCTTTGTAGTCAACGCAACTTGTCATTATTAAAAACAAAACAATAGCAGATAATTTTATTAATTTGAGCGTATTGCTCATTTTATTATAACCTCAATATAAATATACTATCCCTTGTTTTACTAATAAGTATTATTGATTTATAAAGAAAGAAAAATTTTACATGAAATGATTTATGTTATTTCTTTTGTAAAATTTGTTTTTGTGAATTTTATTTTTAATATAAAAATTAAATGATGGGATAAATTTAATATATATTTGTTACTCTGTATTTTTTTTATAAAAAATACAATTTTAGCAAAGATTTAAATGATTTATTATTTTAGGGGGTGTAGTTTGAAAGCATTAACAATTTCTTCATAATCTTCTTGCTGAGCCAATTGAAGAGGTGTTTTTCCTTCCAAATCTTGAATGTCGACATTAGCTCCATTTTCTAATAAGGCTACAACAAGTTTAAAAAGACCGCACCTGCAAGCATTATGAAGAGGAGTGCTTCCATGAGAATTTTGTATATTAATTTCAGCTCCAGCTTTTAACAAAAGATTAATGATTTCTAAGTTATCGTTATAACATGCTAGATGTAAAGGTGTTTCTAGGTAACTGTCTTTAACTGTAACTGATGCCCCTTTTTCTAGTAAAGCGGTTGTGCTTTCTATAAATCCTAATTGAGATGCTAAATGTAAAGGTGTTTTTAGGTAATCATCTTGAAGGTTAAGTGGAGAACCTTTTTCTAATAATAGGTTAACGCTTTCTAAATAATTTTCTAGACAAGCTAAATGTAAAGGTCCTAATTTATTGTAACTAGGTTTTGCATCGCAGCCTGTAACCGTTTGTCCATAGAGTGTGCTTTTTAATTTATCTATTTCTTGTATTGGCTCATTTGTAACAAGATTTATTGATAAAGAAAGTGGTTGTATTTGTAGGTCGAGAAGATCTGTTAATTTATCAGTAAGACAGCTCATATCGTATGTATCTTTGCTGTCATATGCTAAGCTAGGTAAATCATCGTTTGGATCATATAGAAAACATTTTTTATTACGATAAAATATTCCTATAGAATGAGTTCCCGTTGAAAGTTGTAAAAATTTTGGTTGTTTATCAACATTTACGATATTTTCTATTGTTTTTGTTAGATTAGTATAAGTGTATTGTTCTTCATCATATTCAAAAAAGTTTGCATATTGTAATCGGGAACGTAAGCTTAAAATTTCTCTTTTTTCGGATATAAATTGAACAGAAGAACAAAACTCTTTTTGGATACCTCTATAGTATGAAGCTTGAAGGTATAAAACATCATTACATAAGTCTTCACATTCTTTTTCTTCTTCTGTTAAATCGGAATATGTTTTTTGTTCTAACTTTGCAGAATCCATACTATCAATGTTGATAATGCTATTATCTAATAACTTTTCTAATCTAGCGAAAAACTCATCTTTTTTACCTAAAAATTCATAGTACCCGTACAGAAGGGTGAGGCCGTGACATAAACCTTCTATGTTAGGTGTATTAGACTTTGGGTTTCTTTTCTTTAGATAAGATTGAAATTTATCTATAACTAATCTTTGGTGAATAGATAAGATGTTACATGGTTCTTTAAATAGATCTAGCTCATAAAATTGCATAACAGACATTCGCAGGTCTATATTTTTTATAGATTTTAAAAAAAACATCACTTTTTCTAAGTTTTTTTTCGAGTCATCGAAAAGTGTCTCTGCATATGTATTTGCATAAAAAACATATAAGATGTCTTTGATTTTCTGAATAATTGAAGATAAGCAAGGATTATTTTGTAATTCTCTTTCTAGATTTGATATCTTTTCTAATAATTTTTCTTTGTCTGTTTCTTCTAAAAGTTTTCTTAGTTTATCAAGTTGTATGTGAGATATAGACAATTCTTTTAAAGAATAATAAGTGGGTTTTTCTAAAAGCTCTAAAGATAATTCTATATGGCTTATAATACTTGAAGTCTGAAGAGCTACATTTTTAGGTAAGTTTTTTACTATAGGTGAAATCCAGTCTTTAAACAATTTTAAAACAGATTCTTTTTCGGACAGTTTTTGTTTGGATCTTCTTGCCCCCAAAGTTTCTGATAAAGCTTCGATCTCGGTGGTGGACTCTCGTTTGCTATGTAGATATTTTGAGAAATCTGTTGAAGATTGTATGTGCGATGTTGTATTTCCTTCTGCATGTGATTCTTGAGAAGTAGTAATTATTTCTGGATGTTGTGATAAACTTTCTGGTAATATAGACATATAATTAATTATTATTTTTTTATTGTTAATATTTTATCATTAATATTTTTTTAATTTATTAAGATTTAAATAATAATTATTATTTTTTAATAAACCTTTGTAAAACAATAGGTTGAATGAAAAATAAAGCAAATAGCTTAAGTTGCTTAAATAGAGATGTTTACTAAGATAGGAGGGTAAAAGCTTATACTATCTTGAATGTTATAGATGTTTTAGTTATTTAATTTTTTATTTAAAAGGTCATTGACTATTTTAGGGTTAGCTTTTCCTTTTGATAGTTTCATAACCTGTCCTACTAAAAATCCGAAAGCTCTGTCTTTGCCATTTTTAAAATCAATAATAGACTGAGGGTTTTCTTTTAAAACTTTATCTACCAAAGGTTCTATATCTTCATTGTTAATAGGTCGAAAATCAGGGTTTTCTTTAATAATTATATTCGGACTTTTATTTGGATGTTCTATCATGATATCTGCTATTTCTTTTGCAATTTTACCTGTTACTGTACCATCTTCTATTAAATTAACAAGCATTGCTATATTTTTTGCAGGTAGATTTAGTTTGAAAAGAGTTGTATTTTTCTCTTTGACTTTACCGATAAATTCAACTGTAATCCAATTACAAAGAGGTTTTGCATTAGAGCAGAATTTACAAGCCTCTTCAAAATAATTTGATAGATTCTTGTCATTAACAAGCAAGGATGCATTGTAAGAGGATAATTTTAATTTTGACACGTATCTATTAAAGCGTTCATGAGGAAGTTCTGGTATGTTTTTTTTGATTTTATCGATGTATTCATCTGATAAAATTAAAGGGGGAAGATCAGGTTCTGGAAAATAACGATAATCTCCTTCAGATTCTTTTTGTCTCATCAAGATTGCTTGTTTTTTGTCACTATCCCATTTATATGTTCCGGATACAATAAGCTTTTTAGGGTCTTCATGAGGGTTTTGAGTGTAAAGAGCTATTTGTCTTGTAATTTCTGAATCTATTGCCATTTGAAGAAAAGAAAAAGAGTTCATGTTTTTTATTTCAATTTTATTTCTAAGGTTTTTTTCACCTTTAGGTCTAACAGATATGTTAGCGTCAACACGAAGGTTGCCTTCTTCCATATTACAGTCTGAAGCACCGATATATTCCATGATAGCTTTTAAAGCCATTACATAAGCAGCTGCTTCTTTAGAAGAATAGATGATAGGTTTGGATACTACTTCTAAAAGAGGAGCTCCTGCTCTATTGTAATCAACTCCAGCAAAAGAGCTGAAATGTTTTAACATACCGGCATCATCTTCTAAATGGGCTCTGTCTACTTCAAATTCTTTTGTTTCTCCTTCTACATCAGCGATGATTGTTCCTCCTATTATTATAGGATGATCAAATTGTGTTATTTGAAAATTACGAGGGCAGTCAGGGTAGAAATAAGATTTTCTGTCAAAAGAGCTGAACTTTTGAATGCTACTATTAATAGCAAGACCAAACGATACAGCTTTTTTTATAGCTTCTTTGTTGATTGTAGGAAGAGTTCCTGGTTGACCTGTACAGAAATTAGATATGTTTGTATTAGGTTCGTCTCCAAATCTGTTAGGGGCTGAGGAGAAAAGTTTAGATTTTGTGTTTAATTGAACGTGTACTTCAAGGCCTATAATAGGTTCCCACATGTCAAAAGGAAGATCTTTCATTTTTACTCCTTATCAAAAGCTGGTGGAATTTTTGATTGTTTACATTGTTTTTCAAAAGCATGGGCATGTGATAATAATAATGCATCATGAAGTTGAGGTCCGATTAACTGTAATCCTAAAGGTAGATTGTTTGAAGAGAATCCACAAGGAACGCTAATAGCGGGAAGACCTGCTAGGTTAGCAGGTATTGTGAACAGATCTTGATAATACATTTTTATAGGATCTTGAATAGAATTTACTTTAAATGCATCTGTTGTAGCTACCGGCATGGCAACAAGATCGCAGGTTTGGAAAGCATTTTCAAATGCGTTTATCATTAAAGTTCTAACTTTTTGTGCTTTTTTATAATAAGCATCTTGATATCCGGAAGATAAAACATATGTGCCAAGCATAATTCTTTTTTTAACCTCAGCTCCAAATCCTTCTTCTCGTGACATGTCGTATACTTGTCCTATTGTTGTAGCGTTAGGAGATCTTCTTCCATACCGAATACCATCAAATCTAGCTAAGTTAGTCGATGCTTCAGCTGTAGCTATTATATAGTATACAGCAACGGAATATTTCATAAGGTCTAGATTGATGTCGATTATTTGGGCTCCGAGAGATTTTAAGATATCTAGATTTTTATGGAACGTGTCAATAATGTCTCCTGATAGGTTCTCTAAAAAATGAAAAGGTACTCCAATTTTAATGTCCTTTAAGTCTTCTTTAAGATTGTCTACTATAGGTTCTATAGGGAAATCTAAAGAAGTGGAGTCATACCGGCAGTGTTTTCCTAATACTTCCATTGCTAAAGCGGTATCTTTTACATTTGAGGTTAAGGTTCCTATCTGATCTAAAGAAGACCCAAAAGCTACAAGACCATGTCTTGAGACTCTTCCATATGTTGGTTTATAACCCACTACTCCACAAAAAGCTCCGGGAAGTCTTATTGAGCCTCCTGTATCACTTCCTGTTGCTATAGAGCAAAAACGAGATGCTATAGCGGCAGAAGATCCTCCGGAAGACCCTCCTGATACACGTGATAAATCCCAAGGATTGTATGTGGGGAAAAATGCTGATTTTTCATTAGAAGATCCCATAGCAAATTCATCTAGGTTGGTCTTTCCTATTATTATGGCATCGTCTTCTTCAAAAAGACGTACAACTGTAGCGTCGAAAGTTGCTTTGTAGTTTTTTAAAAAGTGAGAAGCACAGGTTGTGTTGATACCTTTTATATGAGTATTGTCTTTAATAGCTATAGGGATAGCTGCTAATTTTCCAAGTTTTTGATTTTTAGCTCTTTTGTCATCTAATTTTTTAGCTTTATCAATAGCTCTTTTTGGAAGTACTTGAATAAAAGAGCGTATTTGAGGATCTAGTTTTTCTATACGGTTTAAAAAATATTTCGTAATTTCTACAGCTGATAGTTTTTTTTCAAAAAACAAATTTCTAAGTTCATAACCAGATAGTCTATACATAAATTATTCCTCTTTCATAATACTTGGAACTTTGATTAAAGTTCCTATCTTGTCTGGAGCATTAGCTAAAAATTCATCAAGATTTAATGATGACTTAGGGATATCTTCTCTTAAAGGAAGAGTTTTTAAAGAGCTTTGGATGTTGCAACAAGGGTCTATGTTGCTTGTGTCGATTTCTTCTAATTGTTCGATGTATTGAATAATCTTTTTTAAATCTGTTAAAAACGATTTTTTTTCTTCTTCTGTTAGTTTAATACGGCAAAGTTTCTCTAAGTTTTCTAATTCGTTTTTATCAAAATAAGTCATTTGATTGAACCCTATCTTTAATCATGTTAAAAATTTAACAACTAACTTATTAAGTGTCAAATGCTTTATAATTTAAGTTTTTGTTTAGTTTATTTAATTAATGACAATGAAATCAATATTAATTATATAAAAAATGAAAGTTTAATTAATTAAAGGGGGAGTAAATGCCTTTTATTAGATTTATTACATTATTATTAGTTATTATTGGAGCATTAAATTGGGGTCTTTGGGGATTTATTCAATATGATGTGATTCAAGATATTTTTAACTCTGATTCAAATATTTGGTCTCGAATAGTATATGCGGTAATAGGACTTTGTGGTTTATATCAAATAAGACTTCTCTTTATCTCAAAAAACTATACAAAATGTTGTAGTCCAGTTTGTGAGAAAAAAGAAAAGTAATTTATTTGAGTTTTAGTTTGAACCAGTGTCTTTTGCCGATTTTTAAAATATCTTGATCTTTAAAGTCAGGTTGTTCGTTTTCATGGATCTTTTGATCGTTTAAACGAACACCTCCTTGTTTGATAAGACGTATTAAAAAAGATTTACTTTCGTTTGGCATGCATCTTTTTAGAAGATCAATTGTTGGTGTGTTTTTTTGTATTATTATAATAGGGATATCATCAGGTGTTTGTCTTGAGGAGAAAGCTTTTTCAAACCAGTCTTTTTCTTCTTGTGCGATCTCTTTGCTGTGATATCTTGTTACCAAAGCCTCGGCTAATCTTTTTTTTGCTACCATTGGATTTAAGTTATTTGACTCAATCTCATGTTTTAGATTTTTTATTTGTTCTGTAGGGGTAGTGGTATATACTTCAAAATAGCTATATATAAGATCGTCAGGAAGGCTCATTATTTTCCCGAACTTATCCTTCGGAGAGTCTTCTAATGCTATGTAATTACCTAAGCTTTTACTCTGTTTTTCCTTGCCGTCGGTTCCTGGGGTGATCTTTGTCGTTATGATTATTTGAGGATCTTGTCCTAGTTTTTCTTGATAAAATCTTCCCATAAGTTCATTGAATAATTGATCGTTGCCAACGATAGTTAGATCAGATTTTAACATGACAGAGTCATATCCTTGTAAAACGGGATACAACATCTCATGCATGAATATTTCTTTATTTTCTGATATTCTTTTTTGAAACATGTCTCTTTGAATGAGTCTAGCATGAGTCATCATAGATGTTAGGGATAGAAATTCAGAAAGACTCATTTCATCATACCATTCGCTGTTTTTTCTGATTTCAAATACTTGAGGATCATCTAAGAGAACTTTTTTAACCTGTTTTATGAATTCTTCAGAATTTTTTTTAATTTCTTCGGGAGAGATTATTTTTCTTGTTTGTGATTTGCCGGTAGGATCTCCGATTCTTGTTGTAAAATCTCCAATTAAGAATATAACTTTATGGCCGCATTCTTGAAAATGTCTCATCATCCAAAGATTGACAGCATGACCAATATGTAAAAAAGGGGCTGTTACGTCTACCCCGTATTTAATTCTTAAAGGTTTTTTATTTTTGATTTTTTCTTCTAACTCTTTTATTGAAAAAAATTCGTTAGCTGTTCTTTTTAATAACTCAAGATCTATGTTTTTTAGCATTGTTTTTTTTATTTATTGATTCAAATATATTGCAGTATAAATTGATATTTAATAACTATCAAGTATAACTGTAATTAGATGTAGAAGGTGGAAGTATGCAAAGATTGGGTGTAAATCCTTGGATAACAATGTGGTATAACCCAAAAAGAACAATTAGGGCTATCGTAGAAGCTTATCCTAGAATGGGTATGTATTATTTGGGTGCTTTAATAGTCTTGCAAAATCTGTTCTTTGTAATTAGTGCATATAGTATTAAATTAGGGGCTTATTTTAATTCTTTTATAGGTCTTTTTATCATTATATCTCCTCTTGTTGGAGTTATTTGGATAAATATATTTGCAATAGTTCTTTTTTATATAGGAAGGTTTTTGGGAGGAAATGCTAGCTTCTCTTATGTAAGAGCTTGTTTTTCTTGGTCTAGTGTTCCTTATATTATAGATGTTTTTATGTGGCTTATGCTTTTTGCTTTTGCTCCGAGTTATTTTGCTGAGCATCTTTTAACAGGGGTTTCTTTTTTCTTTGTTCATCTAATATATACGATTACAGGTGTTTGGAGTTTTGTTCTTTTGGTATTAGCTCTTATGGAGGTTCAGCAATTTACTGCAAAAAGAGCTATTCTTAATATTGTTGTAACTAATATAATTATCGGTCTTTTAATTATAATACCTTTGTTTATTTATTATTATTTAATTAAATAATTTTAATTTTTAATTGATTAATTAATAAAATTAGAACTAATCTGTAATTAAAGGTTGGAGGTAATTAATGACTGATAATCCCTGGCTTAATATATGGATTAAGCCAAGATCTGCAATTAGATCTGTAATTGAAAAAAAATCATCTTATGGTTTGTTAGTTATTTCTGCTTTTTATGGATTTTCAGGGCTAATAGCTTTTTTTCAAGGTTTCTCGTTAGGGGTGAGTTTAGATTTTTATCTTATTTTAGCTATAAGTGTTATTTTCTCTCCTTTATATGGGTATATAATTTTTTCGATAGGAAGCTTTTTTTTATATCTAACAGGTAAATGGTTAGGAGGATCTTGTTTATATAAAAATGTTAGGGCTGCTGTTACTTGGTCTAACTATCCTTCTATTTTTGATGCGTTTCTTTGGGTAGTGCTGATTGTTATTTTTAAAACAGATCTTTTTGGAGGAACTTTAACGGTAGATAGTTTGAATGGAGTTCAAAGGTCGATCTTTTTTACTGTAGGTGTAATCCAAATTATAATAGCTGTTTGGAAACTTGTTTTACTTTTTATAACTCTATCGGAAGTTCAAGGTTTTTCTATTGGCAAAGCTATTGTTAATGTGATTTTAGCTATAGTTGTACTTTTTGTTATATTTTACCTTTTACAAGTGGGTATTAAGTGGCTACATAGCCCTATGCCTTTAACAAATTAAAAAATGAGAAATTTATGAAATTAATAAAAAATATAAGTCTTTTAATAGGAATCTTTTTTTGTTTTAATTGTTTTGGTTCTTGGGTTGAATGTAATTCACCAGAAGGTAAATGTAAGGTTTCTTTTCCATCAGCGCCAACTCATGCAAAAAAGCTTTTAAGTGTGTCTGATACTGACAATGTTGCGTATGATGTTTATTTGTCTTCTGCAGATCAGAAGAATTTTTATTTAATGATGATAGCTACATATCCACAAGCTATACCTGAAAACATGCATATGGTTGCATTAGAAGGTTTTGTAAAAGGAATATTGTCTAATAGGAAAGATGGAAAACTTGTCGATGCAAAGTTAATTGAAGTTAAAGGTTCTAAAGGAATTCAGTTCTTCGTAGAAGGTGAAGATAGGTATTTTAAAGGAATGACTCTAGTCGGAGAAAAAAATTTATATTTGATCGGTGTAGAATCAATGCCAATGTTCTTTAATGAAGAAGAGTGTAGTTCATTTATAGAATCATTTGATTTCGTTGATTAGTTTTAACTTTATATGATTTAAGGAGGGAAATATGGGAGTTCATGGAGTAGGTGGTTCGTCTGGTGCTAATTGGCCGCCTCAAGATTATAATCAATTAATAGGTGAAATGATAAAAGGATTGAAGATAGAGATGGGGAAATTGAAAGGAGGGTTAACATCCTCTTCTCGAGAAGATGAAGAAGCTCTTGCTTTACAATTAGCTGCATTGGAAATAGGTGGTGGTGATGATGGAGCCTGGAATGTAAAAGAATTTGTGCAGGGACTTGAAAAAATAAGCGGTCAAAAATGTCATTTAACTTCAGCTCAACAAAAAGGGGTGGATGAATTAGATAATGCTTTGAATCAGTTGAAAACAAATCTATTGTCAGGACAATACAGTCAAGCTGTTGATACTATTAATAATAGTGTGGATCCAATTTTAGAAAACGTTGATAAATTATTTTCATAGTAAGAAGGAAAATATGGGAGTTCATGGAGTAGGAGGATCTTCTGGAGCAGACTGGGGATCTAATCCTGATGTTCAGCAATACTTAAATGATTTAAATGCTGGTTATGACGAAATAATTAAGGCTCTAAAGAGTCCACAATCGAGTAAGGGTAAGATACAAGGGCTTCTGGGATATATAGGTCAAATTCTAAAAGATATTAAATCTTATCTAAAGACGGATAATCAGAAAACAGCTTTTGACTCTACATGTAATGATTTTACAACTATTAGCAATGATGTAAATATGGCAGATTATACTTCGGCTTTATCTACACTTCAAAATCAATTTGGGACGGACTTAGAAAATTTAGATAAAGCTTTTCAGTAAAAATAGCTTATAAACACGTTACTTTTAGAGTCTAATTTCTATTATTTTGCTTTTTGAGACAGCTAATTAAAGTAGTAATAGTTGTGTTATTATCTTCTATTTTAGTTGTTTTGAAATGATTCTTAGAAGCTTTAGCTACTTGGGTAAAATGGTTTATGCGGATAATTTGTTTTGATTTGCTTGAAAGCTCTAGCTTTTTCGCTATAAGTATTGCTGTATATTCTCTAATATTAACATCTGTTTCATCAAAATAAATTTTCTTAGTTGAACGCTTTTTCAAAAGCTTTCAACCTTAATAGGTTAATTGTTGTTGGTTCGCAAGGTATTCCTTTAGAATAGTTTTTGCAAACAGCTATTCAAGATTTAGTGTCTTGATTTTTATTTAAATGATTATATTTCAAATGTTTTTATTAAAAACAAACTTAAAATATTTATTCTTAATTAATAGATCTGTTATTTATGGCATAGGAAAGTAAAACATAATTAATAGTATGTTTGTTAAACATTTGTCAAAGATAGTCATTTTACTAATATTGCTCATAAGCGCAATGATAGGTGGATACTTTTATTATATTGCAAATCCAACACAAAAGGTGGCTATACAATTAAAAGACAATGATCAATATCAAAATAATGCAATATCAAGTGAACAGGATTTAAGTAATCTTGATAACAAGCCTCTTTTTGATCTGTTCGAAGTAGAGCCAATCTTAGATAAATCTGAGATCTCTTTGCAATTGAAGGCAAAAGAAAAAGACTTTTCTTATTTATTAGAGGAAGCCAAGGCTCAAAATAAGCTAAGCAAACTAAAAGAGCAGGTTATATTAACGACAAAAACTAAATTAGAAAGGTTGGAAAAAGATTATGTAGAACTTTTCCACAACAGATTATCTCTTTTGGGAAAAGTTAAAAATTGCAGAGTTACTATTTTTGATATTAATAAAAGCATTGAAGATTTGAAAGCTACTTTTACACAAACTACACAAGATCAAATTTCTATTCAAAAAGATATGTCTTTATGCGAAGAGGATCTATATGGAATGAAGATTGATACAGATATCATTGCTAAAGAGAATTTGAGATTTGAAATTAACTTAAAAAAAACTCAAGAAAACTTAAAAAGTAAATTAAAAAAAGTTAATAAATTACAATTTAGAAGAGAAAAAACTAAAGATCTTATATATAAAATTAAACAAGAAATACCAATAAGGTGTCAGGAGAAAAATAATCTTTTTAAAAAAATTGCTAAAAATAGTGACGAATTGGAATTTTTCAATCTTAATTTAAATAAAATAAGAAATGAAAAAAGCGAGCTAGAAAATTATATTAGTAATTTAAAAAGTAAAATTATTCAGTTTCATCTTGATGAGCAAGAAATTCAAGCTAAACAACAAATAATAGAAAAACAACTCAATGAGGAAAAAAGTAAATTAAATACTTTAGAAGAAGATTTAACAATTGAAAATAGATTAATAAAAACTTACTCAAATAATAAGCTAGATAATAATGAAAAAATAAGATTGTTAAGAGATAAAATACTGCAAGATAAAAAAGAGGAAAAAAG
>Ga0233447_1000377_pt1 | contig 52262 bp, 49 predicted proteins | sample SI_124_October20_3_FD_183014 | JGI IMG/M metagenome (GOLD analysis project Ga0233447, IMG submission 183014) | Seawater microbial communities from Saanich Inlet, British Columbia, Canada - SI_124_October2016_135_MG | ecosystem: Environmental > Aquatic > Marine > Inlet | place: Canada: British...
TCATCGTAATACAAAATATCCTCTATACTTTTTTCTAATACTTCTTTACACTTTTTCATTGGGCAAACCTCCTTAAATATTCGCTATATTTAATTTATTATGGTTTGCCCCCAGACACAATTGTTTATACACTACCCACGAAACCTCTATAAAAAGCAAAACCCAGAGCAAAAAGTAAAATCCCTGAAAATGCTACTTTCGAACTCTTTTCTAAAAGATAAAGAACTGGGATTTGAGTACAAAAAACCGTTCAATTTGGTAATGCAGATGAAAAATGAGGATAATTAGTCAAAGTGGTGGAGGGAGCTGGATTTGAACCAACGTAGAGACTAGCTCGGCAGATTTACAGTCTGCTGCGATTGACCACTCCGCCATCCCTCCACAGGGGTCTTGAAAAAACAAATTCCAAGAAGCTAAAAGATATCTTTTTTAGCTTAAAGTGTCAACTATAATAAAAAAATAAAAGGCTTCTAAAACAGAGGGTCTAATCTAAAAAACTAGGTCTTTGGTATAGTAAAAGAAAAAACACTTCCTTTACCATATTCACTTTCAACAGAAATCTCACCTTTATGTAATTGTACAAGATTATGTACAATTGATAACCCCAGTCCAATCCCATCATCAACATTATTTTCAGAGTAGTCTGTTCGCCTAAACTTCTTAAAGATATCCTTTCGCTCTTCTGGTTTTAGTCCAATCCCTGTATCGGTAACAGAAAATACAAACCAGTCTTCTTTTAACTCACAATTAATAGAAACCATTCCTTTGTTTGTGAATTTCAAGGAATTTGATACTAAGTTACCCAAAATTCGCTTTAGCTTAACAGCATCTGCTTCAACCATTAACTCATGATCTGTAAATTTGTTTTCAATCACCACTTTTTTATTATCAGCAAGCGGCTTGAAAGACTGAGTTACGCGATCTAAAAACGCATAAATATTTATGTTACTTACATGCATAGAGATAGTGCCAGCTTTTATTTTCGATAGATCAAGTAGATCATCAATAATAATTTTTAAATCTTTAGCTTCTTTATATATAATATCCAGATATTTTTTTCTCTCTAATTCCTCTTTTTCGCTAGTATTTAGAAGCTCAATAAACCCAATAATACTTGTTAGCGGCGTTCTCAGTTCATGGGTTGCTGTTTTTAGGAATCCATCTCTTAATTCTTCAAGTTCACGTTGGTGAGTAATATCTCTTATTACTGTAATTATGCCAATATTTTCTTTTTTTCTATTTCTAAGCAGGCAAGAAGTAAGCATTATATTTGATGGTACTTCTTGACCTTCATTAATTTCAATTTGCAGCTCTCTTTTCACATGTTCTTTCTCATGAGTTTTTGCATCTATAAGCGCCTTTAGAATCTCTTCATTATCTATGTACTGCAAAATAGTTTTCCCTTTTACAGGGTTTATTGAAAACTGAAACATCTGCTCTGCTTGATTATTCGCCAGTATTAGATTGTTTTCTGTGTCAGTAAGAATTATACCAACAGGGATATTTGATATTATCGCAGCCAACCGATCCTTTTCATTTTTTAGATCAGTTTCAGCCTCTTTTATACTTTCTATCATCTGGTTAAATATATTTGCCAGATCTTCAATCTCATCTCCAGAGTCTATATCTACAGTATTTTCGAAATTACCTTTAATTATTTCTTTAGACGAATTATGGAATTTCTCAAGAGAGTAAATGATTTTTTTTATAATTATCGAATAAATCAAAAAGAGCCATATAGAGATAATTGTAAGCATAATAAAGGCGCTAATAATAATTCTGATACTAGTTTTATGAATATCATTGTTTGGGACAATAACAACAGCAAAAAGATTTTTCTTAAAATTCATTTTCTCAAAAATAGCCTTATAAGAATTATCACCAGTTTTAATATCTACAAAAAAATTAGTAAGTCTTTTATTTGAAGGCTCTAAAATAGCTTTAATTAACTGATTCTGTATGTCGGTATTAGTAGAAATTAGCTTTGTAGCAGCAAGGATCTCTGTTTTTATTTTTTTTCTAAATTTGCTACTTATAATATAAGCAGCTTCATATCCTCTTTTTTCTTGTAATTTATCTAAATAATCATTTGAAAGTTTGAACTCTGTGATAATTGGTTCATAGCCATTATTGATTTTGGCAGGAGCAACAGCAGCTATAGAGACCTGTATTTTATTATTAATATTTTCAAGCACAACAACACGCCTAGTTTTTCCTGAAAGACCGGCTTTAATTAGTTTGTTGTAAGCTAGTATGTTTTTTTGTTCAAGAACTCTATAATTTTTATAAAAATTGATATCCTCTTTATTTAGAATGGCTTGCATTTTATTATTAATAGCTAAACCCTTCGAAGGGTTTTTTGTATTATAAAATTCACCAGAAACATCCGCTAATATATTGGAATAAGAAATAGTAGATTTAACCTGTTTTTCTAAGCTACTTTTAATATACTGTACCTGTTGTTTTAGCTCGTATCTAACCCTTTGTTCCATGTTTTTGGAGGTTATTGTAATAGCTACTATTAATAACGAAACGGCAAAAATAGTAATTATTATAAGAAATGGTAAAAGAATCTTATTTCTAATACTTAATTTTTTATGTTTCAAAAACTTGTTTAGCAACTTATTGTCCTTTTAATTTTTGAGCTAGGCTATATGTTATTATACCTGTTGCCACAGATACATTTAGTGAATCAGTTTTTCCTGAGGTGGGGATGATTATACTAGAGTGCAACATTTTCTGAATCCTTGGCGATATCCCTTTTTGCTCGTTACCAACAACTAATACTAGCGGTGCTTGGACAGATATGTCCTCTAATGAAACACCATTATTCGCATCAGCCCCAAATAGCCAATAACCATTGTCATCCAAGCTCTTCAAGCTTTGCGCTAAATTTGTAACCTTTATCATATCCAAGTGGTTTATGGCGCCAGAAGAAGCTTTGATAACACCTGGTGTTATTGGGCAGTTTCTATCCTTAGGGTAAATCACTGCTGCTATACCTAGAATCTCACAAGTCCTCAAAATAGCGCCAAAATTATAAGGGTCTTGTAAATGATCTACAGCAACAACAAAAGGATACTTTTCTTTGTTATTAATAAGTTCCTTTAAACCAATGTTTTTTATATCTTGTATATAAGCAACTATCCCTTGTGTGTTAGTCTCGTTTGGTAATAGTTGTGCGAATTCCTTTTCATTCAATACTTGCACTTTTATTTGTTGTGCCGTGGCTTCTTTTACTAGCTCTTTTATGTCAAAGCTATATTGAGATTTATGACTAACAATAATTCTTTCAAGAGCATTGTTACTAAGCAGCGCTTCTTTTACAGCTCTTTTGCCTTTAAGTATTATCATTTATTACATCCAGAAGTATATCCAGACCAAGCTTTAATTCTTCTTTTGTAATTGTTAGCGGAGGAATTATCCTAATAACATTATCTTCAATGCCACAAGAGATAACTATTAACCCTTTTTTTAAACAGTTATTCATTACAGATATCATTTTTTCAGGGTTTGGCTCTTTTGTTTCTTTATCTTTTACAAACTCTATTGCTAGCATCAAGCCTTTACCTCGGATATCACCAATGTAGGGGGTGTTCCCTAGCTTTTTTGTTAACAGTTGAATTGCATAATTACCTAAGTCAGGCACCATATCAATGTGCTTCTTAAGCACTTCTAATGTGGCAATACCGGCTGCACAAGTTACAGGGTTTCCCCCATATGTGCCACCATGAGCACCAGGTTTCCACTCAGCCATAACTTCTTTTTTAGCAATGCAAGCACCTAACGGCATGCCAGAGCCAATCCCTTTTGCTATAGCAAGAATATCAGGCTCGATCGCATAATGGTTAAATGCAAACCATTTTCCTGTTCTGCCAACCCCTGTTTGAACTTCATCTAATATAAGTAGTATCCCAGTTTCATCACAGATTTTTCTTAACGCTTGTATAAACTCTTTGGGTGCTTCATGATAGCCACCTTCTCCAAGCACGGGCTCTATTAAAAGTGCTGCGGTTTTATTGATTTTAGGCTCAATAAACTCTTTAAAATCTTTAATACATTCAAAATCACAACTATCTTTACTTTGTTTCCAAGGGCATCTATAACAACGAGGATACGGAAATGATACACTCGTTTCTGATAGTAAGGGGCTGTACCCTTCTCGATATTTCTCTTTAGATGTTGTTAAAGAGAGTGCTCCCAAAGAACGTCCATGAAACCCACCTTTAAAGGCAATAATACCTGGTTTATTGGTTACATATTTTGCAAGTTTAATACTAGCTTCAATAGCTTCAGATCCACTTTGATTAAAAAAGTAATAATAATTTTTAGAACCAAGAATAGTATTTAGCTCTTCAGCCAATTTAATTGGCGGCTCATAATAAGCCACTCCAATACAAGGATGAATCAAAGTTTCTGCTTGCTTCTTAATCGCATCAACCACATCCTTATGGCAATGCCCTGTAGAAGCAACTGCAATACCTGCAGCAAAGTCTAAATACTTTTTACCATCTACACCGTAAAGATACATTCCTTTTCCATGTGATACCTCTAAATCCGAAAAGAACCGACCTAATACAGGTGATAGAACCTTATTTCCACGCTCAATCAAATTACTCACTTAGTTATACTCCTACTGTTTATTGGTATTTTAGTATCAGCTTCATATTATATGGCGATATTCTAGAATCGACTAGACTATTAAAAAAAACCACACTATCCGTGAGGATGTGCTTTTTTATAAGTTTCAATCAGTTTTTTATTGCTTAAATGGGTATATATTTGAGTAGTAGAAAGACTACTATGACCAAGTAGTTCTTGTACTGTTTTTAGGTCAGCGCCACCATTAAATAAACTTGTTGCAAAAGAATGCCTTAAGGTATGAGGTGTTACGTGTCGCTCAAGCCCTTGTTTTTCAGCTTCATCTTTTATCATTCTTTGCACACTTCTTATACTCAACCGTTGTCCTTTTTGATTCAAAAAAACAGCTTTCATTGGTTCTTTTATCCAAGAGTTACGTGCATCACTAATATATTTATTTATATAATATTTTGCAGTATCACCAAAAAGAACAATTCGCTCTTTTCCACCTTTCCCAAAAACCAAAGCTTCATTAGCCCGCATATTTATATCATCAAGGTTAAGGCTTATAAGCTCCGAAACTCTTAATCCAGAGCTATAAATCATTTCACAAATAGCTCTATTTCTAATGCCTGCTGCTGAACTAATTACCATGCTATCTAAAAAGCCTTGCATTTCATTAGAGAACAATACATCAGGCAATCTTTTGGGTATTTTAGGGACAGACAAAAATTCCCATGGGTTTTGATCGGTAGACTTTTTTACAAGTAGATATTTCCAAAAAGATCTTAAAGCAGCAATTCTTCTTGTTATAGTCTTTGGTGAGTATTTTTTATTTTCAAGTGTATATAGATATTGTTTGCAAACCCTAATATCAACATCAGAAAACAAAGCCTCTGTATTGTTTCTTGAGAAAGAATAAAAATCGCTAATATCTCGTTTATAATTGCTTACTGTATGTTCAGAATATCTTTTTTCTTTTAATAAAAAATCAAGAAACTTGTTCAGGTTCTTTTGAAATGTTTTCAAAATATTCTTTTCTGTTTTCTTCAGTTAAATCAATATGATTTCCTGCTTGAACCACCCAAAGAGTTCTTTCTTTGTCTTTTCTGGTGTCAACATGAACGTATCTGTCAGTGAAGTTTAAACCAATACCAGTAAATTCTGGAACTTCTTCTGCAAGCATGAAAACCTTTTCAAGTGGTATTCCAGGTATATACAGGTCACAAGCAATCCCAAAAGCATGATAGTTTTTTCTAATGCGCGAGCTTCCTGCACACTCAGCACAAGAAAATCCTTTTGCTATGTTTATCCTTCTTCTAACTTTAGACCAAAGTAACTCAAGCCCACCAATAAGTCCTAAGCTAACCTTTACAGTGTTTTTACAACTACCGCATTTACATGTAAAATCTCTTAAAAAAAAGTGATCAGAAACTTTAGCTTTAATAGTTTTGTTTTGTTTATTAGGCTTGTTTGATTTATTACGTTTTTTGTTGTTTGACATATTTAATAGATCCCTTCAAAAATCATTTGTTAAAAACGGCATAAAAATCCATTGCCGACTTAAGTTCTTTCATATCTTGCCAAGTTAGCCATTTAGGGCTTTCTTTTTCTCTAGAGTCATTCCTAAGTAGGTATGATGGATGAAACATGGGTATTATATATAAAAAATCTTCCATATAATTTGTTTCTTTTTTAAACCACTTACCTCTTTCTTTGGTTATAGATAAGGTTTCACCTAAAATAGTTTTCAAGGCAGGAGAGCCTAATACAATAATAATTTTAGGCTTAACAAGGTTGATTTGTCTTAACAGGTAACTCTTACAAACATTAACCTCTTCTTTTTCAGGGTTTCTGTTTTGAGGTGGCCTACATTTTACAATATTTGTAATGTAGATATCATCTTCCCTATTAATTTTAACAGATTCAAAAATCTTGGTTAGTAATTGTCCGGCTTTGCCAATAAAGGGAACTCCAGACAAATCCTCCTGTTCACCAGGCCCTTCACCAATAACCATAACATTGCAAGGAACATTCCCAACCCCAAATACCACATTTTTTCTATTTTCAGATAATTTGCAGTTTTGACAATTTAGGCAAGTATTTTTTAACTCTTCATAAGTTAGGTTATCGAATTCAGTTTGAATGTTAAGATCAAGCATAGAAACTTATTTTAAACTATTTTAGAAAAGATAAGAATAGTTTAGAAGTAAAGTTTTTTTGCAGAGGCTCTATAGGGGATAGATGGGCTAGAAGCGTAACACTGTAATAGCGCTTGTATTTCAGTTTTATCAACTGAAGAAGGGTGCTCTCTTGTGCTAACTCATAATGATTTGTTTTAACGAATTCTATTGTTTGTTCAGCCCGAAAAATGCAGTTGAAATAGGACTTGGTTTTTTTGTTTAGCTATCAGAGTTAATTAATAAGCTAAGGTCCAGTGCTTTTACAGAATGAGTTAAGCTGCCGATCGATATTCTATCAATATCAAGATCAGAGTAAGTACTGATATTTTCAAGTGTAACATTTCCAGAAACTTCAATTTCAGCTTTATATTTTTTTTGTTTGCATACATTAAGGCCAGTAATAATTTGATCTTTTGAAAAGTTATCAAACATAATAAAATCAACATCTTCAAGGTTGTAGTTTTCAAGTTGCTCGATTGTTTCAATTTCGATCTCAATTTTTATATTTGGATTTTCCTTTTTGAAGTTTTTAAACAGAGCGGGTAATTGATCAATACTATTTTTTTTCAAGAAACCGGAGATATGATTTTCTTTAATTAAAACCATATCAGATAGGCTGTGTCTATGGTTAAAGCCTCTACCCGCAACAACAGCTGCTTTTTCCCATTTCCTAAAAAGTGGTGTTGTTTTTCTAGTATCCATAATCTTAATTTTTGGATTATTAACTTTATTAACATATTTATTTGTAGTGCTTGCTACGCCAGAAAGTCTTTGTAGTAGATTAAGAAGAACCCTTTCAACTTTGAGTATGGTTTTTATCGACCCTTCAAAAGAGGCTATCGTATCTCTATTATTAACAACATCACCATCTTTTTTTAAAATTCTAACTTTTACGGATCTATCAACCAATTTGAATATTTCATTTATTATTTCCACACCAAAAAAAATGCCGTTTTCTTTGGCAATAATAATAGCAGTTACAACAGAATCTTTTGTTATCAATAGTTCAGAAGTGATGTCATTAACAGGGGTATCTTCATCTAAGGCTTTGATTAATATTTCTTGTAAGCTATTAGTCACTGGTAATTTCGCCTACTGCAATTTCAATTGCTCGTTGCAGTTGATAATCTTTTTTATAACTATATTCATAACCTGATTTTTGTATTTCTTGTAGATTTTTTGTTGGAATATTTATTTCAATATCAACTTGAATGCCTTTTTTAGATATATCTGTATTATTAGGCGTATAATATTTAGCAGTTGTAAAAAGCACAGATGATCCATCTGGTAAGTCTAAAATTCTTTGTACAGAAGCTTTGCCAAAAGTTTTTTTCCCAACAATTATTGCACGATGATTATCCTGTAAGGCACCAGCCAAAATTTCTGATGAAGAGGCTGATCCCTCATTAACAATAACCACCAGTGGTTGATCTTTAAATAGAGCTAACCTATTTGAGTAAGATGTCGATTTATCTCCATCTCTATCAACAGTATGTACAATTGCACCATTGTCTAGAAATAGATTGGAAATATCAATCGCATTACTTAATAATCCGCCACCATTAAATCGTAAATCCAATATTAAAACTTTAATGCCTTTTTTCATTAATGCTTTAATAGCAGCCCTGGTTTCTGCTGGGGCATCTTTATTTTCAAAGGTTGTTAATCTAATATAGCCAACTATATCTTCAAAAACCTCAATTTTATCAACAGCATTTAAATCAATTTTATTTCTGACAATAGATATATCAAAATGTTTTGCTATGTTTTTGCGCTTGATCCCCAAAATAACGGCTGTTTCTCTGCGTCCTCTAAGTCTACTTACAGCATCTGTGAGGCTCATGCCTTTGGCGCTGGTTCCATCAATTGATATAATGGTATCAAGTGCTTTTAAGCCAGCTTTAAAAGCGGGTGTTCCGATCATTGGTGATATTACAGTTAAGAATTCACCTTTAATTCCAATTTTGATGCCAATTCCATAGAAAGATCCTTTAAGCCTTGATTGCATATCCTTAGTGCTTTCTGGATCCATAAAGCGAGTGTATGGGTCTTCAAGTGCTTCAAGGTAGCCCTTTATTGCACCATACTCCAGCTTCTTTGCATTAGGATCTTTTGTTACATAGTTGTTATCAATATGATATTTAACAATTCGAAGTAGATCTAAGTTATTATGATCAAATGCATCTAAATTTAAAGAAAAAACAGCTATAAAAAATAATGAAATCCCTAAAACAACATACTTATAATGTTTTTTTTTCAATTTATGAGACCTGGTTATTCTTCGTCTAGTCCAACTCGGATAACAGAAAATACTTTTTTAATAATATCCGTATTTTTAAGTTCGTTAATTGCAACATTGAAGTTCTTTTCTTTAACTTTGTGGGTAACGATTACAACTACAGCATCATCATTAACTCTATCCTTTTGAATAACTTTAAGAATACCTACATTATTTTTACCTAAAATACCTGCGATGTGTTCTAAAACACCAAAAGCATCTTTTGCCAGTATCCTCATGTAGAACTGTGCTACAGTATCATCTATTTTCAATAATTCTTTAGACTCTATGTTTGCCTCAAGGTTCCTTCTTGATATTGATTTGCCAGAATTAAAAGCAATGTCAATAATGTCAGAAACAACAGCAGAACCAGTTGGGAGTGGGCCAGCCCCTTTTCCAAACAGCATAGATTCACCAACCGAGTCGCCATCAATAAATAAGGCATTGAACTCATTTCTTACACCAGCTAAAGGGTGAGTTTTTGGGATCATTGTTGGATGAACCTTAAAACAAGTGCCTTCTTCAGTATCTTTCCCAATTGCTAGCAGTTTGATTGTGTAGCCAATTTCTTCGGCATATGACATATCTTCCACTGTAATATTTTCAATGCCCTCAAAATATAGTTGGTCTAAGTTAATATCTAATTTAAAGGCAACCGCAGCTAAGATTACCAGTTTGTAGGCAACATCAAGGCCAGAAACATCCATTGTTGGGTTTGCTTCAGCAAAACCTAATTCCTGAGCTGTTTTCAAAACCTCATCAAATGTTTTATGTTCTTCAGCAATTTTGGTTAATATGTAGTTTGTTGTCCCATTTAATATTCCATAAATAGACTTGATTTTATTTGCAGCAAATCCAACTTTTAGAGACCTTATTAAAGGAATTCCACCACCAACAGACGCTTCGTAGTAGATATCGACATTATTTTCTTTTGCCAGTTTAAAAAAAATTGTTTTATGTTTTGCAACTACTTCTTTATTTGCCGTTACGACATGTTTTTTGTTTTTTAGTGCTTTACATATAAAATCAAAAGCAGGCTGTTCGCCACCCAAAACTTCAACAACAACATTGATATCAGGGTCATTCAAAATATCATCAGAGTTTGTAGAGAAAATAGCACCTTTAGATTCTGCTAACTCCCTTTTACTTTCATTTCTATCAACTACAGTTTTTACAAATAGTTTTTTACCAGTTCTATTAAAAATCAAATCAGCTTTTTGATTTAATATTTCAAAAACACCAGTTCCAACATGTCCAAGTCCTAAAAGACCAATATTTATCATAATTTATTGTCCATCCCTTCCTAATCACATAAGTAAATAGTAAATTACTTAAGGTCAGTATTGTAATACAAAATTTATTAATATTAAATAACATCCTTATTATTATTTAAAGATTTTTCCAGCGGATTTTTTTATTAATAGATTAGCTAATAATTTGCCGAGGTTTTTTTTCGCCAGCATATTCAGAAATAATACCATTTTGTTCAAGCTCATCCATAAGTCTTGCTGCTCGATTATAGCCTATCCTTAACTTTCTTTGTAAATAAGAAGTTGATGCATATTTGGTGTTGATAATAATCTGCTTTGCTTCTTCATATAACTCATCTTGAGCATCATCACTTTTTGTAGTAGTTTCCTTTTCTTTAATAGGCTCAATATCAACAAGTTCGCTAATATAGGTTGGTGTTTCTTGTTTTTTCCAGAAATCAACAATGTTTTTTACTTCTTTCTCACTTACAAATACACCCTGCAGTCTTTTAGGCTTAAAAGATCCTACAGGGGAATACAGCATATCTCCTTTGCCTAATAGTTTTTCAGCCCCTGGCATATCTATTATGGTTCTTGAGTCAATTTGCGACTGTAAAAAGAAAGAAATTCTAGATGGGATATTGGCTTTTATAAGGCCGGTAATAACATTAACACTAGGTCTTTGGGTGGCAATAACCAGGTGTATTCCTGTTGCTCTAGACATCTGGGCTAACCTACAAATAGTGCTCTCAACTTCCTGAGAAGCAACCATCATTAAGTCTGCAAGCTCATCTATTACCACAACAATATAGGGTATTTTTTTTGGCACAAAAAAAGCTTCTTCAGTTATTGGTTCATCTTGCTGAACAAACTCATTTAGCCTTTTTAAGGCTTTTACTTTATCTAAGCTATTTAACTGTTCAATCTCACAAACCCTAGAATTATAGCCCTCAATATTTTTAACCCCAATTTTAGCAAATTCTTCATAGCGTTTTTCCATTTCTTGGATAGCCCATTTATGTAGGGTTGCTGCAGCTTTATTTGGGTTAGTCACAACAGGCGCTAATAAATGTGGTATACCATCATATAGGCTTAGCTCAACTTTTTTAGGGTCAATCATCAAGAACCTAACAGTGTCGGGGCTGTTTTTTAACAGTATTGAAATAATTAATGCATTAATGCAAATGCTTTTTCCAGAACCTGTCGCTCCTGCAATTAAAATATGAGGCATTTTTGATAAGTCCATTAAAATAGAATCACCAGTGATTGTTAGGCCAACAGCACAGCTGAGTTTTATTTTATTTTCAGAGAAGTTTGATCTTTCAAAAATAGTGGCAAGTGAAACCATATCAATATCAGAATTTGGTACTTCAATTCCAACCAGTGATTTACCAGGTATAGGGGCTTCCATACGTATATCAGTAGCTGCTAATTTTAAAGCAATATCTTTAGCCAAGGCAGTTATCTTACTTATTTTCACACCAGGACCAGGTTGAAGTTCGTAGCGAGTAACAGATGGGCCTGCTGTGATATTCATAACTTTTGCTGTCACATTAAAGCTTGCTAAGGTTTCTTCAAGTTGTGCTGCTTGCTCTTTTTGTTTTTTTAGTATCAAAGCTTTGGTGTTTGTTCCAATAGTTTTTTGTTTGGCACTTTCTAACAATGTTAAAGGAGGTAGAGCATAACTGGACTTTAATGGTGATGACGAATCAGGTTTTATTATATGAGAAGTTTTATTTTTAATTTCTTTCGTTTGAGTTTCTATTTCCGATATATCATCTTTGAGTGAAGCTGCAACCACTGTTTCTTCAATTAGCGGCATTTCAAAGTCAGGTACTGTCTTGTGCCTATTAAAAATACTATCAATACCTTCTTCATTATCTTGTGGCAGATCTTTGTAGCCTCCATTCTGCTTTTTAACAAAAAAAAGTGATAAACAAAGCTTTTCGATAAAACCTACAGAAGATAAGTGTTTGGGATTAGTTTTTATTAATCGGTTATTGTTTGAGAGCTTGCTCTGTTTTTTATTTTTGAGGATAGTAGCGAGTATTTGAGAAAGAGTTTTAAGAGTTTGAGTAATTATCTTTTTTAAGGAAAAGTTGAAAATAATAATACAAGAAATAGCAATGGCTCCAACTATAAAAATCCAACTACCGTAGTAGCCCACGCATTTATTAAGTAAAAACGCCCCAACTAAACCAATCACCCCACCCTTTGATACTGCTAATGGCCATGATAGCATTTGAGGAATATAACCAGCGTTTATTTCAAGACAAACTGTAAATGAAAAGAAAAGAGCTATGGTATTTGAAATGACAGAAACTAGTTTAGTTTTAGAGATTAGCAAGGTTATTGCAGGTATAATCAAAAAAATAGGCAAATATAGTACTGCATCACCAACCAATTTTCGACCAAAAACCTGTACAGCCCAATAGCCAATGAATCCGGTAGTTTTTGGTAGTTGGTTACATATAAAGATAAAAGCTGATATTAAAAAGAAAACAATTGCCCAAAGCTCTCGCGTTTGAGGGTTAGCAGCATTTTTTTTCTTTTTGCTGGTTATTGGCCTTTTAGTTTTTATATTTAATTTTCTGGTATTACTTTTCTTTGTTTTTGCCACATTACTCTCTTGAAAATTTTTAATAGATTGCCCTGGGTTTGATTATAACAAACTAGGAATAAAATCGATAGATATCGAAGCTTTACCCCTAATAGTCTTTGGCGTTAAGGTAAATTCTACTTGCTTTGATTTTAAGTTCCGCTATTCTATAATAGTACTATGGATACTATAAATATAACTTTTTAGCCGTAAAGGAGATGTTTTGTTATGAAAAAATTCAACATTTTATTATTAATCGTATTGATGAGCTTTGTTTTTGCATGTGGAAAATCTACAAGTAGCAGCACTGATACAACAACAGATGAGGAATCAACTGTTATTGAGATTTTATCTATTGTTCCTGCGAGCACCTCTGAAATAAGTGCTCATATCAAAAATATAAGCACAGATCCAACAACAATAGATTCTTACACTGTAAGAGCAATGAGAAATGATAGTACAGATCCTGTTGCCCAAATCACAGTAACGCTAGAAGATCTAACATTAGAGGTTGGTGCAAAGACGGTGATAAATTCAGATCTTGGTAGTGGAGTAAGCTCTCATAATGACTATGACTATTTAAGGTTTACATTCAATGTAACTTTAAACCATTCTGAATCTACAGTTTACAACTCACTTTCTTTAGATTATTAGTTTAGATTAAACTTTAGAAAGCAACCTTTTTTAATATGCAGCTTTTGCGCTTGATCGGCGTTTAACTCTAATACGTATGTGGCTTTTTTATTTGGCACAATCGGTGTTTCGTCTAGTGGCTTAGCATTTCTTTTAATAAATACCACCTGTTTTTGTTTGTTAAGCCAAATGATATCTAATGGTATATATGTATTTTTCATCCAAAAAGGTGCAACCCTCTCTTTTCCAAATATAAAAAGCATGCCGTTTTTTGTTGGTAAAAATTCTCTATACATTAGGCCTTTAGCTCGTTCTTTAGGTGCAGATACAACTTCAGCAGATAGGAAGTGTTCTTGATAGTTAATAGTTATTACATAGGGCCTTTTTAAGGGTTTTAAGAGTGGTTTGCTAAAAATAGGGTTTGATAAAAAAACACAAAAACACAATAAAGCTATTAAAGTAGTTTTTATTGTGTTTTTTATAAGTTGTTTAAAAAAATTATGCTTTGTTTGAAGCAAGAGCTAATTTTGATTTTTTTCTAGCAGCTGTATTTTTATGAATAATACCTTTGCTTTGAACCTTATCTATATGTTTTAAGGTTTCTTTAATAAGACTATCTTTAGTTTCAGACTTTTCATCTATAGCTATATAAGCTTTTTTGATTGAAGTCTTTAAAGCTGATTTGACGTCTTGATTCCTTAAGGTGTTTCTTTTAATTCTTAATATATCTTTTTTTGATGCTTTTGTGTTTGCCATTATAATAAACCTCTCACTTAATTGACATATCTTGATTTCTTTCGCTATGATAAGCGACTGGAATTTTAGCTCAAGAATAAAAACTATGTCAATATTAAATTGGTTTCCTAAAAAACAAAAGACTAACAATGAAAAAAGCAAATTAAGCATACCTGGGGATTTGTGGGTAAAGTGCTTTAAGTGTGGCGATATTATTTATCTTAAGGATTTAGAGTCCAACCAAAAAGTGTGTGTTAAATGTAATTATCATTTTAGATTAACACCCGAAGAAAGAATTTCGCATATTCTAGATAAGAACACCTTCAATGAATTAGAGACGGAAATTAGTCCTATAGATACATTAGGATTTAGTGACAGCAAACCATATAAAACACGCATTCAAGAAGCACAGAAAAAAACAGGCAGAAAAGATGCTATGGTAATAGGGATAGGTAAAATAAATAAGACGCCTATTAATATTGGTTTTATGGATTTTGCATTCCTTGGTGGCTCTATGGGCGCTGTAGTTGGTGAAAAAACAACTCGCTTGATAGAACTTGCAATAAAAAACAAAAATCCTTTAGTTATATTTACTGCTTCAGGTGGCGCTAGAATGCAAGAGGGGATCTTGAGCTTAATGCAAATGGCGAAAACTAGCGCAGCGCTAAAAGCGCTTGATAAGCAAAAAGTTCCGTTTATATCTGTTTTATGTGACCCAACTACAGGTGGAACAACAGCTAGTTTTGCGATGCTTGGCGATATTTTAATATCAGAGCCAGATGCGCTAATTACCTTTGCTGGACCGAGAGTAATAGAGCAAACCATTCGTCAAAAATTGCCAGAAGGTTTTCAAAGAGCGGAGTTTTTACTTGAACATGGGATTATAGATATGGTAGTGGAGAGAAAAGACCTTAAAGAAACTATAGCTAATTTAGTAATGGTACTTAACCCAAATAACATGAGGGCAAAAGAATGAAAAACCTAGACTTTGAAAAACCAATACTCGACTTAAATGAAAAGATAGAGCAATTAAAAGAACTCTCAAAAGAGGGTAATATTGATTTAACAGAGGAAATAAAAAAAATAGAAAAACGAGCTGCTAAGCTTAAAACAGAAATTTACTCGAACCTTTCTCCTATTCAGATAATAAAAATTGCTAGACATATAGATAGGCCTGATACAACCTCATTAATTAATTTAATATTTGAAAATTTTATAGAGCTACATGGTGATAGGTTGTATGGGGATGATCCTGCGATTGTTGGTGGGGTAGCGATGTTAGGGAAAACCAGGGTTGTTGTTATGGGGCACCAAAAAGGACATACTACCAAAGAGAATATCCATAGAAACTTTGGTATGCCAAACCCAGAGGGTTATAGAAAAGCACTAAGGCTAATGAATTTGGCAGATAAGTTTAATATGCCGGTTATAACATTTATTGATACTCCAGGAGCATATCCAGGAATTGAAGCAGAAGAACGTGGCCAAGCAGAGGCAATTGCCAGAAATTTAAAAGAAATGTCAGGGCTTCAGGTTCCAGTTATTTCTTTTATTATAGGTGAGGGCGGTTCTGGTGGTGCTTTGGGTCTTGGTGTTGCTAACAAAGTATATATGCTCGAATATTCTATTTATTCAGTAATATCCCCAGAGGGTTGCGCGTCTATCCTTTTTAGAGACGCAACAAAGGCCAATATAGCAGCCCAGAACCTCAAAATAACAGCAAAGGATATCATTGGGCTCGGTGTTGCGGATGACGCTATTAAAGAGCCAATAGGTGGCGCTCATAACAACTGGGGCGAGACAGCGGCTAATATTAAAAAGAAAATAGTTGCGGATATATCAATACTATCAAGGTTGACTGGTGAAAAACTAGCTGAAAATAGATATAAAAAGTTTCGCCAAATGGGCAAGTTTCAGTAATTTAAAAAATATCCAATTTTTAAATAAAAAAAACCTTAACTAAGGTGTTTTTTTTATTGAAGGCAGTTGCTGAAAAATTAATTATCTTTTGGATAGAAGATTACTAAAAGTGGGCTTGCGATAAATAATGATGAGTAAGTTCCTGAAAAAATACCAATCAATAAAACCAAGCAAAAAGCCTTTATAGTTGTGCCACCAAGTACAAGGAGTGTTCCTATTACCATCCATGTGGTTAAGGATGTGTTAATTGTTCGAACCAAGGTTTGATTTAATGATATATTTGCAATAGTTAATAAAGACAATCTTTTTTTACTAAGCAGTTTAATGTTCTCTCTTATCCTGTCAAATATAACAATGGTGTCGTTGATAGAATAGCCAAGTACTGTAAGTAGTGCTGCAACAAAAGCTGTTGAGATTTCAATATTAAAAAGTGCTGCAAAGCTAATAGTAACAAGAGCATCATGAATAAGCGCTAAAAGTGCTGCAATGCCATATACAAACTCAAATCGCCAAGTAATATAAAGCAACAGCAAAACCGAAACAATGCCAATAATCCAAAGTGATGTTTCACGTAGCTCAGCGCCAATGGTAGCGCCTATTTTATAAAGCTCTAATCTTTCACCAGGTCCTAATTTTTCTTGGAGTTCATTAAAAATAGCAGAGCTTTTGTCATCATCTATTTCAAGTGTTTTAATAAGCACTTCTTTGTCTTTGGTTACTTGTACAGTGCTGCTCCCCAGTCCAAAACTTTCTAAAACTGCCCTAACTTCTTTTATGAATAATATATTCACATCTTGTCTTGTCTTATTTTCGATTTCAGCCTGTTTATACTTATTATCAAGCTCATCAAATTTAAGTATCATGGTGCTACCACCAACAAAATCAATTCCATAATTGAGTATTGGTTTTGATTGAAATAAATTATTAACCATAACAGCAATACCTAACCCAATAACTAATAATGAAAGTGAAAACCATAAATTCTTTTTTTCAATAATTTTTAATGATGTTTTAGACATTGTTTGTTATTCTCCAGAGCTCTGATTAGAAAAGAAAATTTTATTTGTTATAGCGATTTTAGATATTCCATCAATTAAAAGCTTTGTAATTACCACTGCTGTAAACATGCTAACAAGAATACCTATTGAAAGAGTAATACCAAAGCCTCTTATAGAAGCAGTGCCTCTCCAAATTAATACAAAAGCAGCAATTAGAGTTGTGACATTGGCATCAACAATAGTATGGAAAGCTCTTGCAAAACCAGTATCAATAGCACCTTTTAGTGTTTGCCCAAGTCGCTTCTCTTCTTTAATTCGTTCAAAAATAATTACATTGGCATCAACAGCCATGCCGACTGTTAGAATTAATCCTGCTATACCAGGTAATGTTAGTGTTGCGCTAAATAATTTAAGAATAGCAGCAACCATTAATAAATAACAAAAAAGAGCGATACAAGCCATGATGCCGGGTACTTGATAAAAAATAATCATAAATATACAAACAAAAACTAAGCCAACAATGCCTGCTAGTTTACTTTTCTCAATAGAGTCTCTACCTAAGCTAGGGCCAACAGTTTTATTAGAAATTATTTCTACAGGAACAGGTAGCGCGCCACCTCTAAGTTGAGCAACGAAATCTCTCATTTCTTCATTAGAAAATTTACCAGTGATTTGTGCAATTCCGTCACCAATTGCACTTTGAACTGTGGGTGCAGATATTACTTCGTTATCAAGCAAAATAGCTAAAGGCTTTCCAATGCTACCAGCTGTGATTTGATGGAATTTTTTAGCACCTTTTTTATTAAACTCAAGTCTAACAGCAGGCCAGCCATTTCTATCAAGGTCAGGGTGTGCGCCTTTTAGGGCTGCACCAGTTAAAACAGTGCTCTTTAAAAATATTGAACGTTCGTTAATAATATTACCTTGACTATCACGTTCAATAACTTTTCCAAGTCTAGCGTCTTTACCAGCTAGTATTTCGATTTGTTCTGATGTTAAAGAATCTACGTTGCCTGGCGGCCAAACAGCTTCTACGAACTCTAGGAGGGCTGTATCACCGACTAGTTTTATTGCTCTACCAGGATCTTTTATTCCAGGAAGCTCTACAACTATTTGTTTTAATCCTTTTCTTCTTATAATAGACTCAGATAATCCAAGGCTATTAACCCTATTCCTGATAACGGCCAATGCACCCAAAACAGCATTATGATCAGCTTTAATTGTTTTTGTGTCTTTAGCCTCAAGGATGAGTCGCATACCACCTTGTAGGTCTAAGCCTAAATTAAAAGGGGTTTTTATATAGCCAATAGTTGCCCCAAGTAACAGGAGTAAAACAAGTGTAATTCTAATTTTTTGAGATGATTTCATTATAGTCAAAAATTATATCAGTTTATCTCATATGAGGAAAGAAAATTACGTCTCTAATAGATGCTGAGTCTGTTAAAAGCATAATAATTCTATCGATACCAATACCTAGTCCACCAGTTGGTGGAAGACCATATTCTAGTGCTGTAATAAAGTCTTCATCCATCTCATGAGCTTCTTCCCATCCAGCCTCTTTAGCTTTCAGCTGTTCATCAAATCGTAGTTTTTGATCAATTGGATCATTAAGCTCAGTAAAAGCATTAGCTATTTCCATAGCATTAATAATAAGCTCAAAACGCTCAACTAAGTTTTTATCATCTCTTTTTCTTTTTGCTAGAGGAGATGTTTCCCAAGGATAATCGATCATAAAAGTAGGTTGTATTAGTTTCGGTTCAACAAGCTTGTCATATATATAATTTATAAGCTCACCTTTAATAGGATTTTCTTGTTTTTCTAATCCCAAGCTTTCAGCTTTGGCCTGAAGATTTGAAATATCCCCATCAATATCTACTTCCGCATATTCTTGAAGGGCATTTTTTAAAGTTATCCTTGTAAAAGGAGGTGTAAAATCTATTTCTTTTTCTTGATAAGTGATTTTATATGTTCCAAATTTACTTTTTACTAAATGAGAGATAAGGTTTTCAGTTAATTTCATTACATCTTGGTAGTCTGCGTAAGCTTGATAAAGCTCAAGAAGTGTATATTCTGGATTATGCTTATAAGAAATACCTTCATTTCTAAATACTCTACCGATTTCAAAAATTCGCTCAAAACCACCAACAACAAGTCTTTTTAGATGTAGTTCAAGTGCGATTCTTAAATATAAATCTTGATCAAGAGTATTGTGGTGTGTGATAAAGGGTTTTGCAGCAGCACCACCATAGATAGAGTGCAAAACAGGAGTTTCTACTTCCATAAAATTGTCCTTAGCTAAAAAAGACCTAATTTCTAACATAGCCCATGAACGAGTTTTAAATGTTTCGCGCACTTCTTTATTTGCAATAAGGTCTACATATCTTTGTCTGTATCTTAGCTCTTTATCTTGCAGGCCATGAAATTTTTCTGGTAGTGGGTGTAGTGATTTTGTCAGTAATTTAAAGTCTTCAATAAAAAGTGAAAGTTCACCACGTTTTGATCTAAAAGGTTTCCCTTTAAGCCCAATAATATCACCAATATCTAATAGCCTGAAAAGTTCATAACGCTCTTCTTCCAAAGTATTTAAGTTAACATAAAATTGAATAGAACCACTTTCATCAGTTATATTGCCAAACATAGCTTTACCATGTCCTCTTTTAGCAATGATTCTTCCAGCTATCGAGCAAATATCTTCGCTCTTATTATCAATTTCAATTTCACTATAGTTGGTTAATACAGTATCTATTTGATGTGTTTTTTCAAAACTATAAGCAAATGGATCAATACCTTTTTTTCTGTATTCGTCTAATTTCTGAAGACGGATATCTTCTTCTGTAAAATGTTGTTCATTCATTATTTACTGCCTCCAATTCGAGATTATCATAAAACAAGTACGAAAAAACATCAAATAAGTAATAATAACCATTCCCATCAGGGGAACGGTGCTTAAATTATTATTCGTGACCAGAGTGGGCGGTTGTATCTATTCGGCCACTGGAAATAGACCATGTTAATTTTTGGTTGCATGTAACAGGTACCCCATCAGGAAAAAAATCTTTGTAGCCAGATCCTATGCCAGGTTCATTCCAGGCTTGATTAGTCATTGCGCTTGGATATTGATCATATAGAAAAAAATAAGTTTCAAGTTGTGAATTAATAGATAGTCTTTCCTGGCGATGTGCAGATTTTCTTGTTCCTGAGGCAGAATTTACAATTCTTGGTAAAACAATAGCTGCTAAAATGCCAATTATAGTAACCACAATTAACATTTCCATTAAAGTGAAGCCTTTGTTTTTTGAGTTCATGCTTATTATTATTGTGCTGCGCCCATCATATCAAATATTGGTAAATAAATAGCTAGTGCGATAAAAAGCACCATAGATCCCATACCTAAGGTTAAAATAGGGTCAAGTTTTGAAGAGACTTTCTTCATGGTAAAATTAATTTCTCTATCAACAAAATTACCAAGACGCCCGACAGTAGAACCCAAGGTGCCGGATTTTTCACCCATGGCAATAGAATTTGAAATAAGTGCGGGGAATAGCTCTTTAGCTCTAATAATGGGGCCAGAAATAGGCAAGCCTTTTGAAACATCCTGTCTCATTTCAGTAATAACATCTTTAAAACAAAGATTGTCAGTACCTTGTTCTAAAACCTTTAAGGCTTCTAATATTGGGACATTATTATTAATTAATATATCAAAAGCTCTCAAGAATCTTAGCATTAGAGCTTGTTTTATAACCTGACCAATAAGGGGTATTTTCATTTGTAATGAATGTAAAAGTTTTTTTCCTTTAATATTTCGATTAAGTAGAAAATAAGTTAAAGAAACAATAGATACGATAGTAATCAATACAGGATAATATGTGCCTACAATATCAGATAAGAAGAAAAGAGCATGGGTAGGAAATGGGAGAGGAACCCCAGATTCACTAAAAACCTCTTTGAAAGTCGGTGCAACAAAGACAAGAATAAGACCCAAAAGCCCTAGCCCAACAGTAGAAACTATTGCAGGGTAGGTAAATACTCCTGTTAATTCTTTTTTTAGGTTATTAATTCGTTCCATATATTTGCCCGTATAGTCTAATACTGTTGCAAGATCCCCCGATGCCTCTCCAGCCTTGAGTAGCATGGGGAAGAAGGGTGGGAATACATCGGTATGCTTGGAAAATGAATTGGAAATAGAGGTGCCACCTTCAATGTCTGTGATGATATCTGAAAGACGATTTTGCAATAGCTTGCTTTCTACCTGTTTAACTAAAAGCCCAAGAGATTCTTTAATTGTTAGCCCTGTTTCAATACAACTGGCAAATAACTGAGAAAAAGAAACTAAATCATCAGGTCGAACATTTTTTTCTGTGAAGAATCTTTCAAAGAAGGTTCCTTTATCTTCTTTAATTGTGATAGGGTGAATTCTTTTTTTCTTAAGCAAACTATTTGCCTGGCCAATAGCATTAGCTCGCATTTTTCCTTGAACTATGTGGCCTGGTCTATCTTCATACCTATAAATAAATGTTTTCATATGCTTATTTCTTTCAAATTATCTATACATCAAGAACACGGGCAATTTCATCAATAGAGGTAATACCTTCAAGAACTTTGTTTAAGCCATCATCTTTCATAGTGGTCATTCCATTTTCAATTGCAGCCTCTGAAATACGTTCGGAGCTGGCCTTCTGAATAACCAAGCTTCGGACCTTTTCATTAAATGTCATGATTTCAAAAATACCAATTCTACCTTTATATCCAGAGTTATCACAAAACTTACAACCTTCACCTTTATAAAGTTTAAAATCTTTTTTAACCTTTTCTTTTAACTGTTCAATTAGCTGTTGTTGCTTAAATCCTGTATAAGTTTCTGAATTAACAGTTTTTTTGCAATTTGGACAAATAGTTCTTACCAGTCGTTGTCCAACAACGCCAATAATAGAGCTATTTAAAAGAAAGGGGGCGATACCCATGTCCATTAATCTGGTAATGGTACCAGCTGCATTTCTTGTATGAACAGTTGTGAATACCATGTGACCAGTTAGCGCAGCCTGTATTGCAATAGAGGCTGTCTCAATATTTCTTACCTCACCAACCATTATTATATCTGGATCTTGTCTTACAATTGCAGAAAGACCTGTTACAAAGTCCACTCCAATTTTAGGGTTAACTTGTATCTGGTTAACACCATCTAAATTATATTCAACAGGATCTTCAATTGTGATGATATTTTTATCAGGGGTATTTATCTTACTCAATCCAGAATATAGCGTAGATGTTTTACCAGAACCAGTTGGCCCACAAACAACAACAATCCCAGATGTAGACATAATAAGTGACATAACCAATTTAAAGTCTTGTTCACCCATTCCCAGTTTCTCTAAGGAAACAAAAGCTCCTGTTTTATCTAGAACCCGCATAACCATTTTTTCTCCTACAATAGTTCTTACTGTTGAAACACGAAAATCCACATCTCTTTCATTAACAGTAAAGGTAACCCTGCCATCCTGAGGCTTTCGAGTTTCTGTGATGTCAAGATTAGACAATATTTTCAACCTTGATATTATTGCAGATTCAAGCTGTTTGGGGGGGCTCATGACATCCTTAAGTAAACCATCAACCCTAAAACGAATTTTAACAACATTTTCTTCAGGTTCTATATGTATATCAGAAGCCTTTTCAGTAATAGCTTGTTTAATAACAGTGTCGACTAGTTTTGCAATTGGAGCTTCTTGGGCTAAGTCGAATATTTCTTCTTCGGAAATTTCTTTATCTTCAACAAGTTTCATGCCCATTTCAAATAAACTATTCATTGAAGAGCCACCCTTGCCACCATCTTCACCTTCTTCACCAACTTTAAAAGAATAACAATAGTCAAATAGCTGATCTATATTGCTTTTTCTGGTAAGTACAGGGCTTATACTAAGTCTTGTCATCATTTCAATTTCTTCAATTGTTGTTAAATCAAAAGGGTTAGTGACAGCGACCATCAAAGTATTTCCTAGTTTAAATAATGGTAAAACAAAGCGTTCTCTAGCATAACTTTCTGGAATAATAGTAGCTATTCTATAGTCAACAGTTGCTTTATCAATTAATTCAAAGGGAATATTTAAGTGTCTTGAAAAAAAATCAAGTATTGTTTCTTCTGTTAAAAAGTCTTGCTCCTGCAATAAATTGACAAGAGGAACGCCTTGTCCATCAGACATTGCATAAGCCTGGTCTAAACGGCTTTGAGATAATAACTTTTCTTTAAGAAGCGTGTCGTATATATTAAACTTCTTGATCACTGTTATTTATATCTTGATCACTGCTTTCAATATATTCAATAGCATCCTTTTCAGCACTAGCGATTTTTATTTTTGAAGACATTTTAGTTATATCTAAAACTCTTCTCACATCTTTTGTTGGGTTAAGTAGAACCAATTTGCCATTTTTTTGTCGAGCTTTCTTAAAACCCTCAAACAGAGCCCATAGTCCAGATGAGTCTATATAACTTATAAACTCCATATTAACTATAATATTGGTAATGCCATCATCAAGAATAGTATTTATTATATCTACAAAATAAGCTTGGTTTTCGATATCAAGCTCAACTAATCCAGAGATTTTTTTAATCTCCTCACTATACTCAGCTCCAATATCTATTTTTGTTATACTGCTGTTAATGGTTGTTTTTATTAGTTCCATTTTTTTATCCCTCCTTGATTAAATACTTAATAAGTTTTAATTCAGTGCCAACTTTTTCTATTCGTTTATATTCAACATTATCCACTAAGGTTTTAATTAGGTAAACACCTAATCCTGAACCTTCAAGCTCATCTAGGTGATTTTCATCTTTAATTGGTATAGGTTTTGTGCCCATTCCAAAATCTTTAACAATTATTTCTAGCCTATCACTATATATATAAAAATAAAAAAGAATATCTCCTTTGTCACTACCCTGATAAGCATGTTCAATAATATTTGCCTGAGCTTCATTTACAGCTAATTTTAAGTTGAATGTATCTGATGATGAAAAACCCATGTCTTGCGCTATTAAATTCACCTCTTTTCTAACTTTCTTAATATTTTGTTTAGAACTATTAACACGTATTTTTTTTACTTTAATGGGTGATATCTTTTTGAGATCAACTTTTTTTGATTTATCACTTTTAAGAACAACCAAGGTGATGTCATCCAGGTGCTCTTCATTTTTTATATATTTAGTTACATGTGCATAGATTTTATTTACAAGTGCTTGTGAGTTAAGCTTGGCATATTTCTTAATAATTGTTTGCAACTGTTCATAGCCAAACCTTTTACCAGCTTTATTTCTAGCATCAACAATACCATCAGTAAAAAATAAGACAACATCAGCTTCAGATAGAGTTACTATTTTTTCTTCATAATCTGATTTTTCTAATGCACCAAGCGGTAGCCCCTCTGTGTCTAAAGCAAGAAAAGTTCCCTGAGAAAGAACTATCGCTGGTTCATGTCCGGCGTTGCAATATTTAAGCGTTGCTTTTTTTGGATCTAAAATCGCATAAAAAAGAGGTATAAACTTATTTACAACAGGGTCTTTATATAAGATTTTATTAATTTTTTCCATAGCTTTTTTGGGTGATTCAATTGACGTGATGTTTGTATGTAAAATACTTTTTAACATAGCCATAAATAATCCGGCAGGCACACCTTTTCCAACAATATCAGCAATTGCGATGCCTATTTTTCCACCTTTGAGTGGAAAGAAGTCGTAGAAATCACCGCCAATTTCCCTTGCCGGCATGGAAAGGGCTCCGAAATGGATTCTATCAAAATCAGGTAGTTTTTGAGGGAGTAGTTTGTTTTGAATAGCATTTGCTACTTTAAGCTCTTGGTTTAGCCGTTGTCTATGAAGTGTTTCCTGATACATAATAGCATTTTGAATAGCAGTGCCTGAAAGGGTTGTGATTGTGCTAAGTGTATTTAAATCATCTTGGGTTACTATTTGTTTTTGGCTACTATGTTTCCTTGCAATATTAATAATCCCAAGTAGTCCATTTTTAACCATAATTGGTATAGCTATGTACCAATCAATTAAAATTTTGGGGCTATTATCAACTATTTTATTATTAATATAGTCTTCAATAAAACAAAGCTCCTTAGTTTTAGCGACATATTCAGAAATTGTTTGCCCAGTTTTAAATTTATATTGATCCCTAATTTTATCAGGAAAATTTGAGTGTACTTGAGTAAGGAGTTTTTTGCTTATATTAAGTTGTATGGATCCAGTGTCGGCATTAGCAACATTAAGAATAACTTCCATAAGGACAGATAAAAGGTTTTTAAGGTCAGATATAGATTTAATAATTAAATTAACCTTTGCAATAGTTTCTAACCTTTGGGTTTTAATACGGTTTATTTTTTGGAGCTCTGTAAAATCTCTTAAAACTAAAACAGTTCCAAGTCTGTTTTTATCACTATCAGTTACAGGAGAAACGTTTACTGAAAAGGATTTTTCTTTATATATAACAGCTTTATCAATAAATGTTTTGCCTTGTTTTAAAGAGTTATCATAAGTGGTATCTAAGTTCATTTCTTTGAGTATTTTAAAAATCTCTTCACTACTAGTATTGTCATTTAGCTCTAAAAGTTGGCAAGCAGCGTGATTAATTATCTCCAGTTGATTGTTCTCATCCATCATTATTACGCCCTCAGTCATACTTTGAATAAGAGATTTGATTTTAGATCTTTCTAAATCTTTTACTATTTTTAAACGCCCTAAATGAGAAGATAGCTGATTAGCTAATGTGTGTAAAAAAGTCATCTCATTTCTCGAAAAAGCATTTGTAGAGTTAGAACATACGTTTAACATCCCAATAACATCCTCTCTAAAAATTAAAGGAATGTTTGCAAAAGACTTCATCTCTTTAAACTCATCAATTTTATCTTCATCTTTGTAGTTTTTTTGTATGTTTATTCTAATATCTTCAGCAGTAATCATCCTTTTTATAAAGGGCATGATGGCAGCAATAATATTTGATTGAATATCTTTTGTAAGATCCTCTTTTATTGGCTTATTGATCCTGGTTATTATTTCACCAGAAGGTGCGAAGTCAAGTAGCAATATAGAGCAAACATCATAATGTAAAACCTTGTATAATGCCTGCATTATAAGGCTAACAATTTGATTGTAGTCTAGAGAGTAGCCTAGTAAATTAGATGTTTCATATAAAACAGAAAGCTCTAATAAGCGTCTTTTCAGATCTTCTTCATCTTTTTTGATTCGTTGCTTAAGTTCTTTTTTATCAGAAACTAAGTCTTCAATTTTTTGATGAATATAAAGATTATCAAGCGCATATACTGCCTCTGTTAAAAAAGTTCTTATATTGCTAACTTTCTTTTGAAAATTAGGATCACTATTTAAACGCTGTTTTTTTTGCCAGTTATTTATCTGAATAAAGCCAAAAATAACTTCTTCTTCAGAAACTAGAACGTGATAAAGCATATCATTACAATCGTAGTCATAATCTGCTCGATCCCTTTTTAAGAGTTCTTTGTCACAAAATAAATTGGTTTTTCTATTTTCAACATATGAATAATCAATAGATTCGTTATCAGCATCACCAATCAGATTTTTTGTGCGGGTAATTAACCAGTCTTTTTCCAAATTTGAAATAGGCCAAGCATTATCTGGATAACTTGCTTCAATTTCATGGCTTACAGGGTCAAGTAAAAAAATATTGATTCCAGAAAAATCAAAACAATCTTTTAAACCAAGGCTTATTTTTTGGACTATTTCTTCTTTTGGAAAAACATTCTCGTTAAAGGACCGGGCAATAACAGTTAATTTGCCTTCTGGTTTGTTTTGTTCTTTTATTTTTTTTTTATTACTCAATTATACTCAAATTCTTAGCGCAACTAATCTTGAATTTCTTTTTGAATAGAATGTTTAAAAATCTTTTCTATTATTGATAAAACTTCTTCAACATCGAAAGGTTTATAGATAATTCCATAGGCACCAAGCTCAAAAGTTTCCTTTAATAGTGCATCTGCAGAATAACCAGTCATAATAATAACTAAAATATTTGGTCTGATTTTTTGAAGTTCTTTAAAAGTTTCAAGCCCAGACAAGCCTGGCATCTTTAGGTCTAAGAAAATTAAATCTATTGGCTGATCAGAATTAGCAATTTTTAAACAGCCCTCACCAGAGTTAGTGGTGATTGCATTATAACCAGCTTGTTGAAGTATAAACTCGAAGATAGAGTTTATGGATTGATCATCATCTACTACTAAGATGCTCTTATTCATATTATTATTTTAGCATAAATTGCAAACCCACTCATTAATTCTGGTAATTCCTCTTTTAATGTCTTCAAGTGATGTTGCATATGAAAGGCGAATATAGTCATCAAGTCCAAACCCAGCACCAGGAACACAGGCTAAGTACTTTTCTTCTAATAAATAATTGCAAAAATCCAAAGAACTTTTAATTATTCCGGATTTACATTTTTTACCAAATAATGCAGAAATATTTGGGAATGCATAGAAAGCTCCTTGTGGTTCAATACAAGTAATGCCATTGATTTTGTTGAGTTCTTCAACTATGAATTTTCTACGCTCATCAAAAGCTACCCTCATTTTCTCCACATCTGATTGATCACCATTTAAAGCTTCAAGAGCTGCCCATTGCGACGGGGTTGCTGGGTTAGATGTGCTGTGACTTTGAAGTTTATTCATAGCAGTTGCAAGTTCTTGGTTACTGGCCGTATAGCCAATACGCCATCCAGTCATTGCATATGCTTTAGAAACACCATTAACTAATATTGTTAGGTCTTTCATTTTCTTGGACAAAGATGCGATGCTTATATGTTTAGAGTTTCCATATATTAATTTTTCATAGATTTCATCAGATATAGCATAAACATTATTTTTAGTTAATATTTCAGCTATAGACTCTAATTCTTGTTTATTATATATAGAGCCTGTTGGGTTTGATGGCGTGGATAAAATAATAGCTTTAGTTTTTGGTGTAATACTATTCTTTAATTGCTCAGGTGTTATTTTGAAGTCAGATTTATCGTCAGTTTTAATATATACAGATTTACCTTCAGCTAGTTGAACTTGGCAGGGATAACTGACCCAGTATGGGCAAGGTATTATTACTTCATCACCAGGGTCAATCAATGCCATCATTACATTATATAAAGAATGCTTAGCACCTGATGAAACAATGATTTCGGAACTTGAGTAATTTAGGTTGTTATCTTTTTTTAGTTTTTTGCAAATAGCTTCCTTAAGTTCAATAATGCCAGAGGCTGGTGTGTATGTTGTTTTACCATCAGTTATCGCTTTAATACCCGCCTCTTTAATATTTTGAGGTGTATGAAAATCTGGTTCGCCTGCACTAAAGCTTAAAACATCAAGACCCTGTTTTTTTAAGGTCTTAGCTTTTGCGCTTATTGCCATGGTTATACTAGCTTCAATGGTAGAGCATCTTTTTGAGGTCATTTTTAATCATTCTCGCTTTCTGAATAGGGACTTCTTGATATAAAAACCAACCCTAAAATAATTAACACAACAGAAAGATATCTGTAAAGATCTACAGTCTCTTTCAGTAGTATTTGTGAACCGAATATAATTGAAAGGTAGTTTATACTTAAAAAAGGATATAAAAATGATAGTTCAAATTTTGATAGAGCTACTAACCATAAGATGCCCCCTAAAATAATAGCTAGTAAAGACAAGACGATTTTAGTATTTAAAACAAAGATCTTAAGGTCGGATAGTATGCAATCAATTTTTTGATTAAGAGTTGGTTTTATTTTTTCTTGGCAATACTTTATGTCTTGAGTGTTGTTGGTTGTTATTGTGGTTTTTGTGCTAAATATATCGTTTATTGTTGCCTTTAGTACAAACTCGCCAGAAACAGTTAGAATGATCGGTAATAAAATAAATATTGCAATTCTTTTAATCATAGGAATAAAAACAAAGCTCCAAGAATAATAAAACAAATACCAGTAATTTTATTTTTGTCTAAATGTTCATGGTACAAAAACTTCCCAGCAATTATTACTGTAATATAGCTAATACTCAAAAAAGGGTATGCATAGCTTAAATCTAGAACTTTAAGTCCAAAGCACCAGAGAAGCATATTTGAAATACCAAATGTTAAGCCCAACCATAAAAAGGGGCTTAATAACATTCTTTTAATATTAGTTCCAAAAGATGAAACATTAGTGAAGTTTAGTTTATGCACAGCAGCTTTAAAGCAGAGATCGCCAAGAGTTCGTATAGTAATTATTAACAGGATAATATGCATTTTCTTAAGTTAATTTTCTTTTGGTTGGGTTTTGTTGATAATACTAAAAAGTTTTTTTCTTATTTCACTATTAATTGAGTTTTTGCTAAAGATAATAAGCTCATCGATATCTGTTTTTATAGCATTAGTATTATAGTTAAATGGTTTTGCAACAAATATTTTATTATGTTCTGTCGATTTCAATGACTCTTTATTAAAGAAAAGAACTTCATTGAGTTTTTCGCCAGGACGAAGGCCTATGAATTTTATTTCTACATCTTTCCCCTCTTCTAGGCCAGATAAATGAATAAGGTCTTTAGCCAAATTAAGAATTTTTACTGGTTCGCCCATATCTAAAACAAATATTTCGCCACCTTTACTTAGAGCGCCAGTTTGAATTACGAGACGAACAGCCTCTGGGATTGTCATGAAAAATCTGGTCATATCTTTATGGGTTAAAGTTATGGGGCCACCTTCTGAAATTTGTTGTTTAAAAAGAGGGACTACACTTCCTTGAGATCCCAAGACATTACCAAACCTGACTGCTGTAAATTTTGTTTTACTTTGTTTTGCTTGTATTTGCATTAATACTTCACAAATTCGTTTTGATGCCCCCATATTATTTTTTGGATAAACAGCTTTATCTGTTGAAATTAATACAAATTCTTTAGCTTTAAACTCATGGGTTAGAGATATCATATTATTGGTGCCTACAATATTATTTTCAACTGCGGCAGCGGTATTTTCTTCCATAAGAGGGACATGTTTATAGGCAGCTGCATGAAAAACGACATCAGGCTTATATTTACTGAAAATTTTTCTTAAATGCAATTGATTTTTTACATCAGCAATAATAGGAACTATTTTGATTTTGTCTGGGTTAATATTTTTTTTGATCATTTCCATATTAATGTTGTAAATAGCGTTTTCGGAGTTATCTAAGATTAATAGTGTTTTTGGGTTGAATTGATATATTTGTCGACAAAGCTCTGACCCAATAGAGCCGCCAGCTCCTGTCAATAAAACAATAGAATTTGATAAATATTTTGAAATAGAAGAAAGATCTGTTTGCACAACTTTTCTACCTAATAAATCTTCAATACGCACTTCTCTTAGTTGGTTAACAGAAACTTTTCCGCCAATAATGTCATATAAGCCGGGTGTTGTTTTGAATTTTATTTTAGTTCTTTCGCATAACTCCATTATATTTCTTATAGCTTTTCCATTTGCAGAAGGAATGGCAATAATAGCTTCTTTAATATTATTTTTAACAACAATATCTGATACTTCTTTTGTTGTTCCTAGTACAGGTATTTGATGAATATACTGGCCAAGTTTTGTTTCTTCATCATCAATAAAACCAACTATATTATATTTTAAAGAAGCAACCTTTTGAATTTCACGAGCAATCATTGCTCCAGCATCGCCAGCGCCTATTATAAGAACCTTTACCTGGTCTTCTTTTTTTATTTTTTTGATTGATATTGAAACAATGTAATCACGATATAGTCTTAGACATATCCTGGAGCCACCAATAAATATTATTGCTAATGCCCACTCAATAAATAATATGCTTTCAGGAAAATCAATGGATTTTGTTATAAAAAGAGAAGACATAATTAATAGAGAGCTAAGCGTAATAGCTTTTGCCAATATTACAGTCTCTTTAATAGACGCATAACGCCACAAAAACATATAAACGCCATAATTTTTAAAAGCAATGATGCGAATTAATATAAATAGTGGAAATAACCATTTATGCCCAGTAAGCATGGGGGCTTGAATAATTAGAAAAGAAATATACAAAGTAAAAACAGTTACAATGCTGTCTGCTAATATCAGCAATAGCTTTCTTTGTTTTGGAGTGATTTTATCAACTAAGGACATGGTAGAGAAATGATATCTCTAAATATCTTTAATTGCAATTATACCCAAACCAAAATGAAAATAGGGTTCAAATTTTAAAATGCAGTGTATAAACATACATAAGTTTTAAAATTTTTGTTCTAGTTTCTATTTTGGTTTGGGTATATTGAACTTAGGCGTAATAAATATTTTCTTAGTATAGAATGGTTGTTTCAGTGTTTTTGAACTGTTTTTGTATGCGCTCTTTAATCTCAGCTAAAACAAAAACTTCTGATTCTTTATGGCCTAACGAATAGACAGCGATATTGTTGAGTTCACAAAAAAGATGTTCATGATAGCCAAGCTCACCTGTAATTAGTAGTTCTATATTATTTTCAAGTAAAGCAGTAAGCATTGATTTGCCGCTACCACACCCAAAAGCAACAGTATTTACCTTTGTTTTTGGTTGTGCGCCCAAAAGATGTCCTTTATGATATTTAAATAAATCAGCAGTATCAAAACCTTTTTTACTTTCAAACCATTTTCCAGAGCTATTTATGAAATTAGAACCATTTTCAGGATTTAAATTAAAAGCTTTTATTAGGCAGTCGTTTACTCCATCTTTTGCAACATCAAGGTTTGTATGTGCTGAGTATAGGTTTACGCCTTTTTTTATAAAGGCTCTTGCTATTTTGCCCACATCAAACTCAACAATCTGTTTTATTGGTTTAAAAAATAAAGGGTGATGTGTAATTACTAGATCGCAAGATTCTTGATTGATATGATCAAGAACTTTTTTATCAACATCTAAACCAATTAGAATATTTCCAACTTCTGAATTTATATCACCAATTTGCAAACCAGAATTATCCCAGCTTTCAGCTAGCTGGATTGGAGCCCAGTTTTCCATAAAATTTATGATTTCAGATAATTTATAGTTCATATTTTAATTTTATATTATAAAATTCGTATTTGCGAATATAATGCTAACAGATTATTCTAATTGGAATCTATTATGACAAATAAAAAAATATATTATGTATATGGCGATGAAGATTTCTTGGTGACAGAGCAAGTCGCAAAAATAAGAAGTGGCTTCCCTGAAGAATCAATAGATCACTACCAAGGAAAGGTAGATATATCTAACCTATTTGAAGCAATAGCAACTGGTGGCCTTTTTGTGCAAACAAAGTTGATTCTTTTTAAAAATCCCTGGTTTTTATTTGATGCTATTTCAGATGATGAGGTTAAAGAACTCCAGCAATTAATAAAACAGGCAAACGATGGTGATAATACCTTGGTAATTTATATTCTAGATAAGAAAGTTGATCAAAGAAAAAAACTGGCAGCTTTTCTCAAAAAGAATGCAGAGCTGACAGAGCATAAAGCGTTTAAAGATTGGGAACAAGATAAATTAATGAGCTGGATAAGCAATAAAATAAAAAACTTAAAAAAAACAATAGATAGAAATACCTTGATTATGTTTGCGCAGGTTGAAGGTACAAACCTAAGACATATTGCTGGTGAAATTGAAAAACTTTGTGTATATATTGGTGATCGACAAGAAATAACTTTGAAAGATATTAAAGCTATTTCTGTTGGCGCAAACTCAAGTATTTATCCATTAAATGAAGCGATGAAAGAAAAAAAGATGTCATCAATTATGCCATTCTTTTATAAGCTGCTTCAAAATGGTGAACACCCAATAAGAATCTTGGCCTTAGTTCTAACTAATATACGGTTTTATTACCAAATAATAGCGCTTAAAGAGCAGGGTAAAAATACACAGGAGATGGGGAAGCTTATCGGTAAAAACCCATATTTTATTAGTATGACCCAGCAAGTGATTTGTAAGCACTATTCAAAAGAGGTGCTAGAAAAAGCTTTTCATAAATTGAGCAAAACAGATCTAATGATTAAAACTGGTAAAATCGATCCCAAAGTTGGATTAGAGCTAGCGCTAATAGATATTTTCAAATAATTTTTTGTTATTTCGATTTGGGTGGAAATAGCAGATAGGTTAATGGGTAAGCGATATATGAAACTGCTACTAAAAAAAGAGCTTCATGGCTAAAAAATAAATGGGTCCCTATTTTTTTATCTAACAAACTTAATAGTGTGGTCATGAAAAAAACGGATGCAGGAATCTTAAGAAACTTAAAGAAAGGTTTTTTTAAGGTTATAGAGGAGTGAGGGTATTTGACTCTAGAAACCATCAATATACAAGAAATGATAATAATGGGCATAAAAAACAATGGAGTGGCAATATAAGAAGATATAGATCCTAAGACAATGAAAGAGGCGGCAATTGGAGACGGAAGCCCCTCAAAATAATCAGAGTGCCCTTTTTTATCAAAGCGTTTCAACCTATATATAACAGATAGAGGGTATAGGGCTCCAAACAGGGCTGCTACAATTTGAGAACTTGCAAAATTATAGCTCGAGAGCGTGAAATATATTAATACAGCTGGCGCTAATCCAAAACATATGGTGTCAGCTCTTGAGTCTAGTTTTGCGCCAAAGCCAGAGCTTACCCCTAGTTTTCTGGCTATGTTTCCATCTAATCCATCAAAAATTAGGCCAGTTAGTACTAATAAAACAGTTAAATCATAATATCCCAAAAAACAAAAAATGATCCCCGCAAACCCGCAAATCATGTTAAGTGTTGTTATTGTTGTTGGTACAATAGAAAGAAGCTGTTTTTTTGCTTGCTTTGCATCATTACCTGCTTTGTTAACATATTGCTGCCAGATAAATGTGCCAAAATAGTCTAGAAATGACCAAACAGTAACTATTACAACACTCCAAATGAGTAGGTTAAATACCCATCCTGGCCAAGAAAATACCCACCTCCGCAATAAATTTAAAGGAACTAGCGGTAAGGGTAGGTTTGCCACCTCTGTTACAGGAGCCCTGCCCAATAGTATTCCGCATACAGGTAAGGTTAAAATGGTTTTGATTTTGCCAGATTTTGTAGCGGCAATAATAACACCGTTTTTAGCAGAGACGACTCGTAAACCCATGATTGCGAACTCGCGAGCTAATATGATGAAAACTGGAAAAGATGATATTACTTGCATTTCTAGAAGTGGTAACAGTACTAATACGACAATTTTATCAGCTAATGGGTCTAGTACTTTTCCAATGTCAGAGACAATGCCAAGACGTCTTGCAACCCAGCCATCAAAAAAATCTGTAATACATATGACTATATAAATAAGAACCACCCATAGTTGCCATAGGTTTGTTTTGTATGGGGTGAGCCAAAAGATTACAACAACACCCAAAATTCGTGATAAAGATATAAAATTAGCAAGATTTTTATTAGTCAAAAGAAGATCCTATATTGTTTTTTATGTCTAAATTAAAATAGCAAGTAGGGTTCAAATTTTAAAGTGTAATATATAAATATACATCAGCTCTAAAAGTTTGGTTCTGGTTGCTACTTTAGTTTAAGTCTAATAATAATAAACATATACCCTTGACCCTAGCAAGTCTTGATAGATATAATGGCTCCTCCAAAATAGGATCATTATAAATAAATTAGGACTTGATAAATTATGAAAAGAACATTTCAACCAAACCAAAGAAAAAGAAAAAGAACGCATGGCTTTTTAGTGCGGATGAGAACCGTAGGCGGAAGACGAGTTATTAATGCACGTAGAAGGAAAGGCAGACATAAACTCGCTGCCTAGTAATGTGACTAAATATACGTTCTCTCGTATACTTAAGCATATTTGGGAAAAAAAACATTTTCAAAATCTCTACAGTAATAGTAAAAGAATAGAAAATGATATAGTTAGGGTATATTATGCCCCGGCATTCCAAGAACAAGGCCGGTTTGCCTTTATTGCCAGTAAAAAAGTTGGTAATGCTGTTATTAGAAATAAGTGTAGGCGTAGATTAAAAGAAGTTGTTCGTCATAATCAGTACAATATACAAGAAGAATTTGATATGATTATTGTCGCGAAAAAAAAGTTAATAACAATCTCATATAAAGAATCTGAACAAAAAATACAACAGTTACTAAAAAAGAACAGGCTTTTAAAAAATTAAGATGAATCAACTTTTAATTATATTAATAAGAACTTACCAAATGACAATTTCAAAATTAATACTAAAGAGTTGTCGGTTTTATCCGACATGTTCGGAGTATACTATTGAAGCAATAAAAAAACATGGTGCTATCCATGGTTTGAAAATGGGTTTTATAAGAATAATAAAATGTCATCCATTTCATCCTGGCGGAATAGACACAATATAGGAGAATAAGATGAATCCAATAACCTGGTTAGTAAATAATTTAATGATGCCTTTTTTAAATTTCTCATACGAGAATATTTTCCCAAATTATGGGGTTGCTATAATCCTACTCACATTAGTTGTGAAAATAGTTTTTTATCCATTAAATAATAAACAGTTTGAGTCAATGAAAGCTCAAAAGAAAATTCAACCAGAGCTAAAGAAATTACAGGAAAAATACAAAGATCAACCAGAAAAACTTAATAAAGAGATGCTTAAATTATGGAAAGAAAATAATGCAAACCCTTTTAGTGGCTGTTTGCCGGTGTTGATTCAAATGCCATTCTTCTTTGCCATATTTTACACAATTAGAAGCGAGGCTTTTAAAGTGGTTATCGCGCAGCCTGGCATAAATTCAGGCTTTTTACCATTTTGGTTGTCTGACCTTGGTATGCCAGATAAAACATATATTTTGCCAGTTATTATAGGTATAACAATGTATCTATCACAAAAAATGACAGTAACTGATCCAAAGCAGGCAAAAATGTTTATGTTTATGCCATTTTTAATGGTATTTATTTGTTTTAACTTGCCTTCAGGTGTGCTTTTATACTGGGCAGTTTCACAAATTTTACAGATAGCTCAGCAGTCATACATGTTGAAAAAAGAGCCTGAAACGCAAAGTTTAGTAAAAGAAAAAAAATAAAGAAAATTTTATTTAAGGAGAACTATTATGGCAGAAGAGAAGAGAGGCCTTTTTGGGTTTATAAAAGGAATAACAAGAACAAGTAGCTATACTGAAGAAGAAAAACAGCAAAGAAGCTATGCTCTTGCTAAAGCAAAAGAAGAAGAAGTTGTGGTTTCAGAGCCAGAGCCAACCATTATAGAAACCCCGGAATTTGCCTGGGAATCTGATGAGCTAGCTAAGTTTTGCAAGGAAAAGCTAGAAGAGATTTTAGAGTTATCAGGTTTTGGTGGTACTGTAAAAGTTTGTAGTAAAAATGAAAAGGCTATAGAGCTAGAAATAATAGATTCATCAGATGTTGGCAGAATAATTGGTAAAGAGGGCGCAACCCTTGAATCATTACAAATTATTATGAGAGCTTTTATTTTTAAATCTTTTGATCAACCAGTGAAAGTTTCAGTTGATGCTGGTGGTTATAGAAGAAAGAGGCGTGAGTCTTTGGTGTCTACTGCAAAACAAGCTGGTAGAGATGCTTTAATGAAGAATACCAAGATTGATCTAAAACCAATGAATGCATCAGATCGAAGAGAAGTCCATTTAACTTTAGAAGAAGATGAGCGAGTCCACACTTTTAGTGTAGGAGAAGGTCGTTATCGACATGTGGTAGTAGAGAAACGAAGGGATGGCTCCAGTTTATCTTGATACTATAACAGCTATTGCAACACCACCAGGTGCTGGGGCAATAGGCATTGTTAGGATTAGTGGCTCTAATTCTCTTGCAATCTTAAAAAAGATATTTAGCACAAAAAAGCTGTTTAAACCCAGGTTCTTATATCATGGAACTATTGAAGACCCAGATACAAAACAAGCTATAGATGATGTTTGTTGTGTCTATTTTCAAGCCCCAAACTCTTATACAGGTGAAGATGCAGTAGAGATCCATACCCACTCTAACCCCCAAATACTTAAAAAGGTTACTGCAGTTATTATGGCTTTAGGCGCACGTTTAGCCAAAGAGGGTGAGTTTACAAAAAGAGCTTTTATTAATGGAAAAGTAGATTTAACAGAGGCAGAATCTGTAATAGATTTAATCGAAGCAAAGAGCACAAAGGCTCAATCCATAGCTTTAAGTCATTATAAAGGATCTTTGTTTAAGTATATTGGCGATATTAGAAAAAGATTAGTTGAATTGCTTGAAAATATCGAAGCATATTTAAATTTCCCAGATGATATAAAAAATATTGATTATAAAAAAACCAGTAAATTAATAGATTGTTTATTAAAAAAAACAAAAATAATAATAAATACCCAAGACTTTGGTCAACTGGCAACAGCAGGTGTTAAGTGTGTGATTGTAGGTAGACCGAATGTCGGCAAATCTTCACTCCTAAATGCTTTGGTTGGTAAGGAACGCTCAATTGTTACAGCTATTCCAGGAACAACTAGAGATTTTATTGATATTGAGATTCAACTTGGCGGCTTAATTTTCGAGTTTATTGATACAGCTGGTTTTTGGGATGCCAAAGATGCTGTGGAGAAGCTTGGTATAAAAAAGATAGCTACTCTACTAAGGTCAGCAAATTTAGTTTTATGGGTTTTGGATGCATCTCAAAAAATAACAGAAGAAGACTTAAAAATATATGAAAAAATAAAAAATAAAAAGAATGTATATATCTTATTAAATAAATCAGATAAAAAACCAAAACTAGATACAGCAGACCTGAAAATAATAAAAAACCTTGCACAGATAAAGATATCTGCAAAAAAGGGTAGTGGCTTAGAAGCCTTAAAAGCTCAATTGTTAGAAGATTATATAAAAAGATATGAAAGTATTGATTTAGACTTGGTTTGTAACTCAAGGCAAATGAGTGTCTTACAGTCAGTTTATAAAATTCTATTAAAAACACGAGAACTAACAAAAGCAAATTTAGGTGTCGATATAATAGCTTTAGAGCTAAAAGAAGCAATACGCAAGCTTGGCGAAATTACAGGCCAAGAAATAACTGAAGAAGTTTTAGATGGTATTTTTTCTAGGTTTTGTATAGGTAAATAGTTTTATCTTGAGAAGCTTTACAAAATAAGACCGCGTTTTTTGTTACGAAAATCTTCTTCCCAATCCATTTTCTGGTTGAAAGAATATTTGCCCTGTTTTTTTACTTGTGTGTCATTCATATCAATAGTTTTTATAGAGATGGTATGGATGTTTTTTGGGATAGCGACTTTACTTATTAACACTGTAATTCTTTGAATTTTTTTCTCTTTTTCAGCAACTTTTTTTCCAAGAAGCCTAATGAAAAACCTAGCCACAGAATTAAATTCTTTTACAGCTGGTGCCATTTTCTTAGTTTGTGCAAGAGTAAGTTTTCTTCTTTTTTTAGGCATAAACTATTCTTTTTCTTCCTCTTGTTCTTCTTCATGGCTTTTTTGCTCTTTGTCTTTTTTTTCTTTTTCTTGTTGTTCTAATAGATCTTCTAGGTATGCTTCGCGTCTATTAAGTTGGTTTAATTGTGATTGCATATTACCAATTTTACTCATATTAGCTTTAAATTCTTCGAATATTGCCTTTTCATCTTCAGATAGATTTTCTGTTTCAAAAGAGTCTGCAAGCTCTGCAAGTTCTTTCATCTTTTCTTCAAATTTAGTTTTTTTATCAACCTTTTTTTTCTTATCAATCTCATCATCAGCAAATACAGAGATAAGTTCTGCTAGCATTTCTTCAACTTGGTGTGCTTTTGGCTGATTTTTTTGTTGTATGGATTCGTTAAGAGGTTTTTCAGTTTTTTGTCCGGCCTGCTCTTTTGATACCATCTGACTTTCGCTATCAAACACTTTGTCATTAAGACCTTTCATGGTGTCAGTTAAGTCTTTTAGAGCACTAGAAAGCTCTTTTATGTCTGCTTGTTTTTCAAAGGATTGGCTTGATTGGAAAGGATTTATTCCTTGAACACCTAACATGCTATATTCGACCTCCTTTTTTTAAGATAAAAAGTTATAGTTACATAATAACATTATCTGGTGCTTTGAAAAAAGCAATCTAATAATTATGGCTGTTTATTACAGCAATTCCAAAAAATAATTCCCGAGCTAACAGCAACATTTAATGAATCAACATTCTTAGAAATACTAATATTTACGAACTGTTTATTAGTAAATTTATTTAATAATTCAGCACTAAGACCGGTTCCTTCAGAACCAAATACAAAAGCATTCTTAATGGCGGGTTTGAAATTTCCTAAGTTTAAACCAGTATTACTATCTAATAGTATAAAGTTAAACCCTTGTTGATTTAGTAGTTCAATTATTGTGTGGCTAAGCTCAATTATTGGTGTCTGAAAACAATTGCCAGCCATAGCGCGTAAAGACTCTGGGTGAAATGAATCAGCAGACCCTGCTGTAACAAAAACAGCATCAATTTTAAAAGCTGCGGCATTTCGAATTATTGCACCAGAATTGCTTGGGTTTTGAATGCGATCAAGGATGGCTATTTTAGTAGCATTTTTAATAATCTCTTCATAATCCCAGATAGGTTTCTTAGCAATTGCAATAAGGCCAGAAGAGTTCTTAACAGTAGAAACCTTTTTGAATAGTGAGGAATTAACACAAAAAGATCGGATATTTTTTTTATCGATTAATTTTATTAGAGATTTATTTTGTGCAATATCAATGATATCCGAATCAATTATAATAAAATCAACTAACTCTGATTTTTGGTCAATGAGGTCTTGTACATGTCTTAATCCTTCAACTATGAATAACCCAGCTTTTTTTCGAGCAGTTCTGCTCGAGCTTAGTTTAGTCATAAGTTTAATTTTAGGGTTATCAGAACTAGTGATTGGCTCAATCATTAAATAACTACTTTAACTTATCTAATAAAATAACAGCATGGGCTGAAATGCCTTCTTTTCTGCCTTCAAACCCCATATTTTCAGTTGTCGTGGCTTTTACAGAGACCAGGTCAATATCTATTGCCAAAGCATTTGCTAGGCGTGTCTTGATACTTTCTATATAAGGTTTAAGCTTTGGCTTTTCTGCAACTATTATAGAATCTATATTTTCTACCCGATAACTTTTTTTGGTAATTAGTTTAGCAACTTCTTTTAATAATAATAGGCTAGATATTCCTTTATATTTAGGGTCAGTATCTGGAAATAAGTCACCAATAGAACCAAGGTTTAAAGCTCCAAGGATAGCATCAATTATTGCATGTATTAAGACATCTGCATCACTATGGCCAAGGAGTCCTTTTTCATGTGGAATATCAATACCACCAAGAATTAACTTGCGCTCTTTAACTAACCTATGTGCATCATATCCAATTCCAATTTTCATAATAGTAATAAAGAAGATATAACAAATGCTCCGCCAAGTAAAATAATAATAAATGAAAAGCAGGCGATTATCCCAGATGGTATTAGGTAAATTAAGATACTTCTTAATGTGCTGGTTTCATATATCCACTTTATTGTCGTAATCTGAAAAAATATAACCAAACAGAAAGAAAAAAGGGTGGTGAGAGTGGCAATATTAGATAATGAGCCAGAGGCATTTGAGATTAGCTTTGCAGGCGCAGAAAGACAAAAAGGTAGCCAAGAAATGCCAAGCCAACAGAAAAGAGCTACGGTGTGTGATTTTAATTTAAATAGTTGCGCAACAAAATCAAGGGCTGCGGATTGTAGTGTGATAATAAAACATGAGAAAAAGAACATGATTATCAAAAAAAGTGTTTTTTGGAATAGAGAAAGAAAAGATAAGTCAACTAAACGCACAAAACAAACTAATAATATTATACTAAAACACTCGATATAAGGTTTTGTGCCCTTGAATTTCAAAGGTGTTTTGTAGGGGTTAATAATGAAATTGTATATTATTTGCATGATTTATAACCTGCTAATTTAAATAGCTGTAATTTAAACCTAATGAACTAAAAAAAGATTTCTGTATAGAGCTTTTCCATAAGTTAAAAAATTCAAATAAAGGATTTTTTGTGTGTATTATCAAATCTGGCCTTTTTTTCTTGATACCAACTTTATTGGCTGCATATTTTATTGAATCTTGAAGGCCACCTAGCTCATCTATTAAGCCAATTTTTTTTGCTTGTTCACCTGAAAAAACCCTGCCATCAGCTATTTCGTTTGCTTTTTTTAGGCTGATATTTCTAGACTTAGCAAGTGCTTTTGTGAACTGTGAATGAACATTATCTACCATGGCTTGAAGCAGTTTTTTTTCTTTTGTATCAACATCTCTCCAGCTAGATAGCATGTCTTTATAACGGCCGCTTTTAATAGTGGTCATGTTTACACCATATTTTTTTGCTAGTTCTGAGAAGTTTAGACTATTAATAATAACGCCAATACTACCAACTAAGCTGCTTGGGTTAGCGAAAATTATGTCACCAGCCATAGCAATCCAATAAGCTCCAGAAGCTGCAATATCAGCTATTGATATAATTACGGGTATTTTTGTGCGAGTTTTAAATTTCATTATTTCTTCATATGTTTCTTGCGATGCACCTGATGTGCCGCCAGGGCTATTAATTCTTATAACAACCGCTTTTATGTGAGAGTTTTCTTCTATTTTGTATAACTGATCAACTATACTATTTATCCCACCCATGTTATTGGTGAATGGAGAATTGTTGGCAGCAGATATTGGGCCATCAATATATATAAGTGCAATGCTATTTTTTGAAGAAATGATTTTTGATACTTTGCCTTTATTTTTTGGTGTTTGGCTATGAAATAATCCAAGTAGAATCGAAATAGAAAAAAAAGCTAATAGCAAACTAACAATAATGGTTTCTTTTTTCATAATACAGATAATATTACCATGTTATGGTTTAGAGGCTAACCCACAACTTACTTCTCTGATGCACTGTTTTGTTGTTAGAATATAGTCGCTTTTATGTAGGATATAAACTATAAACATTTATATTAATACTCAAAACTCAAGGACTTAATTAATGCCACAAAAATTTGTACACCTTCATTGTCATACAGAATATTCGTTGTTAGAAGCGCCAGTAAGAATTAAAGCTCTTCTTAAGGCCTGTTTAGAAGATGAAATGCCCGCTGTAGCAATGACAGACAACGGTGTTATGTATGGGGCAATAGATATGTATACCCAAGCTAAGAGCAAGGGTATAAAACCTCTTATTGGTTGTGAGATGTTCTTAACACCTGATATCACCAAAAAAGAAAAAAGTTTTCAGAGGTTGGTGCTACTTTGTAAAGATTATCAAGGCTATCAAAGTCTTATTAAACTTGTAACGATTTCGCATTTAGAAGGGTTTTATTATAAGCCAAGAATAGATTTTGAACATTTAAAACAATATAGCAAAGGCTTAATTGCAATCTCACCAGGTGGTAGAGGCCCAATAGCTGATTTTTTAAGGTCAGGTAATAAAACAGGCGCCTCTGAAATTGCTGCTCAATACAAAGCTATTTATAAGGATGATTTTTACTTGGGCATACAAAGAGTGAATTTGCCTTTTGAAGAGGTTGCGGTATCAGGTAGCATTGAGCTGGCTCACGAGCTTGATATTCCTTTGGTTGCAGCTAATGATGTTTATCATATCACAAAAAAAGATGCTAATTTTTGTGATATTTTAACTGGCATTCAAACAGGCAGGATCTTGGAGGAGGGTGCGCGTTTTAGAAGACAAACCCATGAAACGTATTTGAAATCTACTGCTGAGATGATAGAGCTATTTTCAGATGTGCCAGAAGCCATAGAAAATACTGTAAAAATAGCAGAAAAATGTGACTTGAATATAGAAACAGAACAGGTGTTACTACCTCGTTTTGATTGCCCAGATAACAAAGAAAGTTCAGTTTATTTAGAAGAGCTGGTTTGGGATGGTATTAATAGCAAGTATGACAAAATTACTGATGAAATTAAGGATAGAGTGGAATTTGAACTTAGCATTATCAATAAGATGGAGTATGCCCAATATTTTTTAATAATTTATGATTTTTTAGAACATTCAAGAAAAAATAGTATCCCTGTTGGTCCAGGTCGAGGTTCTGCCGCTGGCTCAATAGTGTCTTATGCCCTTGATATAACTAAGATCGACCCAGTTAGATATAAGTTGCTCTTTGAGCGGTTTTTAAATCCAGAGCGAGTCTCAATGCCTGATATTGATATCGATTTTTGTATTAGACGTCGAGGTGAGGTGATTAATTATATTGTAGAAAAGTATGGTGAAGATCGTGTTTCTCAGATTATTACATTTGGAACAATGGGAGGCAGAGGGGTTATTCGTGATGTTGGTAGGGTGCTAAATGTACCTCTAAATGAGGTTGATAGAATAGCCAAGCTCATTCCATCAGGGCCAGCAGCTCTAAAAAATATTCATGAGGCTATAGAGCAAGTTCCAGAGCTAAAAAAAATATATAATAGCTCTGAAGAACATAAAGAACTATTAGATACAGGAGCAAAACTGGAGGGTATTTCAAGACACACATCAACTCACGCAGCTGGAGTTGTAATATCTCGTGACCCATTAACAACTATTGTTCCATTAGCAAGAAATGATGGTCAAGCAATGACCCAGTACCAGATGACAGATATTGAAAAGATAGGCCTTTTAAAGATGGATATTTTGGGCTTACGTAATTTAACAGTAATAAAAGATACTTTAGATTTAATTAAAGAAGAGCAAGGAATAGACTTAGATCTAGACAACATTCCAATAGACGATAAAAAAACATATAGCCTATTAAAATCAGGGCATACAATGGGTATTTTTCAGCTGGAAAGCCGTGGTATGCAAGCCCTAATAAAAGACTTGAAGCCAGAGGTTTTTGAAGATCTAATAGCCTTACTTGCTTTATATCGGCCAGGTCCATTAGGTTCTGGCATGGTACAAGACTTTATTTCTAATAAGTCAGGAAAAACTAAGGTTAAATATCCCTTGCCAGAGTTAGAGCAAGTATTAAAAGAGACATATGGGATGATTGTTTATCAAGAACAAGTTATGCAGATAGCTAGTATTGTGGGTGGGTTTTCACTTGGTGAAGCAGATGTTTTAAGACGCGCAATGGGTAAGAAAAAGAAAAAAGAAATGGATAAAATGCGGGAAAAATTTCTTGATGGCGCCAAAGAAAAAGAGATTCCTATGAGCAAGGCCGGCCCTATATTTGAGCTGTGCTATAAATTTGCAGAGTATGGTTTCAATAAATCTCATAGCGCAGCTTATGCGCAGGTGTCATACCAAACAGCCTATTTAAAGGCAAATTACCCAGTAGAGTATATGGCAGCGCTGCTTTCAAGTGTTTTGGGTGTAAGTGACAAGGTTTCTGTCTATATAAAAGAGTGTTCTAGAATGGGGATAGATGTATTACCACCTGATGTTAATGAGTCAGGTATCAATTTTACTATTACTAATCAAAAACCAGCTCAATCAAAAAAAGAATCTGAAAAAATGTCTCTAAAAAGCATAAGGTTTGGTTTAGGTGCAGTAAAAAATGTCGGTGAAGGTGCAATAGAAAGCATAATAAAAAATAGATCAAAAGAGAAATATAAAAATTTCATGGATTTTTGTATTAAAGTTGATTTAAGGCAAGTTAATAAAAGAGTATTAGATAGTGCAATAAAAAGTGGTGCTTTTGACTGTATTGGTGAACGTAGTGAGTTATTAGGCATTTATGAAAAAACACTAGAAGCAGCGCAGGTTATGGCTAGAGAAAAAAATAATGGCCAAGAAAGTTTGTTTTCTAATATGAAAGATAATGGATTATTTATTGATATTCCAGCGGATAGTGCCTATACAATGATCCCTGCAATAGAAAAGTTAAGGATGGAAAAAGAGATGTTGGGTTTGTATGTAACAGGGCATCCTTTAGATGAAGTGTCAGAAAAATTGGAAAAGATGCAATACAATACGAGCACCTTAACAATAGAACATGACCAAAAAAGGGTTAGTTTAGCAGGGTTAATAACGGAAGTGAAAAAAATAATAACCAAAACAAAAAGAGAAATGATGTTGGCACAGCTAGAGGATTTAAAAGGATCAATTACGGTTATGCTTTTCCAAAATGAGGGTTTTGAGGAAAAGATCGGTTTATTTGTTGAGGGGAACATTGTTTATGTTAGCGGTCGAGTTAGGGTTAACCAGGATGAAATTTCCATGATTTGTGACGGTATAGAGCTTATTGAACAAGCAATGGAAAGTAGGAGCTTGTATATAGATGTTGAAAATATTGAAGATAAAACTATTTTTGATGGCTTAAAACAGTTAAGTTCTAATTACCAAGGGACAATGCCGGTTTATTTTAAGATAGATGAAGATAATAAAATTATTTCACATAAAAAATATTGGTTAACAGATGATGAGCTATGCATAAAACAAGTTGAAAACTTGGTTGGGCCTGGTCATTATTGGGTTTCTTAGTAATAAACAAAGTTTTTGTATTTAAAAAAAACTAAATTTTTGTATAAACTTAATTACAGATGTTTCCTAAAGGAGTAAGAAAAATAAAAAAGAGCACTTCAAAAATTAAAAAATCACAAATAAATAATGAAATGATTTTTAAACACTTTGCAGCCTCATCAACAGAAGCTTTTAGTGTATGGGACAATAACCTTAATCTAATTTATTCAAACCCAGCTTCCATGGAAATGTTTCACCTACCTGGAACAAAAGAAGCAGACATTTTTGGTAAAAACATAGCAGAGTTTACACCAGATATAAAAAAATCTGGTAAGTTTGATTCCCTAATGAAAGTAATTAAGACAGGCGAGTCTTTTATAGCAGAAGAGGTGAGGGCATCTCCTATTTTTGGTGATAAATACTATAGTATCAAGGCTTTTAAGATAGATGAGGGCGTTGGTGTCATTATGGAGGATATCTCAGAGAGAATAAAGGCTCAAAAAGCACTTGAGTATAGTGAGGCGCGGTTCAAGAAGTTAATAGAAAGCGCAGCTTTGGGTGTTGTAATAATAGATAGTAACTATAAGGTAATTTTTGCAAACGAAACCGTGGGCAAATATACAGGATATTCACAAAAAGAGCTTTTGAATAGCGATTTTAGAAAATATATTGCCAAAGAAGATATTGGTTTGATCTCAGAAAGATACCAAGATCGTCAAGAAGGTAAGGATATCCCAAATAATTACGAGTTTTACATGACAGCAAAAAATAATGAAAAAAAATGTATTGAACTTTGCTCAAATACGACTGTGGATCAGAATGGTCAAGTATATACAATGGCTCAGTTGCTAGATATAACAGAGAGGAAGCTATTGGAGATAGCATTAAAGAGTCATGCAGATAACCTCGAAAAGCAAGTCCATGCAAGAACAAATGAATTAATTCAAGCTGAAAAAATGGCATCCTTAGGTCAGTTAGTTGCAGGTGTTGCCCATGAAATTAATAACCCACTTTCGTATCTTAAATGTAACAGCGAAATAATGAAAGAAGATATTGGTGGTCTCAAAAATCTATGTAAAAAGTGTGGCTTTCAAACGAATTTAGTAGAGATGTTCGAAAAGATTCTAAACTCTAATATAGATGGTATAAAAAGAATAGAGAGGATAACCAAAACCTTGAAAAGGTTTTCAAAACCACAGGAAGCAGGCGGAGATGCTGCGGATTTAAATGATGGGATAAGAGACACACTGTTAATGATGGAGACCAAGCTTAAACATAGAATTGATGTTCATGAGGATTATGGCAATATACCACAGATACAGTGCAATAAAGGCCACTTAAACCAGGTGTTTATGAACCTTCTATTAAATTCAGCACAGTCAATGGAAAAGGGTGATATTTGGATTAGGACTAGGCGTGAAAATAATAAGGTGTATATCGATTTTGAAGATAATGGAAAAGGTATCTCCAAATCAATAATTAATAAGATTTATGATCCTTTTTTTACCACAAAAGAAAGTGGTTCTGGTCTGGGTTTAAGTATTAGCTATAAAATAATTAAGGAACATAAGGGTAAAATTAATATTATAAGTGAGCCAGGCAAAGGAACAACAGTTAGTATAGAGCTTCCTTGCTAATTTTAATTATTTAGCTTTAGTAGGTATTTTAAAGCTAAAATAATAAAGTAGAATGAACCTGCCATAAGTACAATTGTGGCGCCTGAGGCTAAGTTGAAATTGTAGGAAATTATTAATCCACCGAGTGTGAAAATAATCCCCAAAACTATAGATAACAGCATCATTTTTTTTAGGTTATAAGTTATTTGTTGGCTTATAGCTGCTGGTATAGTTAATAGCGATATTACTAGAATTATACCTACAATCTTTATTAAGATAACAATTGTTAAGGAAATTAAGCAAAGCAAAATAATATAAAGAGATAAGGTCTTTACCCCTTGTGTTTCTGCATATTCTTCATCAAAACAAATTGCTAGAAATTCTTGATACAAAATCATAACAGTTAAAACAATAATAATATCTAGGGTAATCATTAAAAAAATATCAGAGAGAGGAACTGTTAAGATATTTCCAAATAGATACCCCATTAGATCTGGGGCATAGCCATCTGAAAAACCAATCAAGATAATACCTAAAGCCATTCCTAAAGCCCAAAAAATACCAATGGCAGTATCTTCGTAAACCTTGGTTTTTTTACTCAATAACGCAATTGAAATAGCAGCCGCTAAGCTGAATGGAGTTATTGTGTAAATGGGATTAACCCCCAATAAATAACCAAGTCCAATGCCTCCAAATGCAGTATGAGATATGCCACCACTTATAAACACTAGTCTCTTTACAATTATATAGCACCCAATAATCCCGCAGGCGATACTTGATAAAATTGAAGCAAAAATAGCGTTTCTTATAAATTCAAATTGTAGTAAATCAATCAATTTCCTGGTCCTTTATGATGTTTATGTAATACTCGATGTGGTGTGCCATGTGCTAATAGTTCATAAGGACAGCCATAAACTTTTTCAATAATTTCAGAGTCTAGGTTGCCTTCATTATGCATGAAAAGCTCTTTATTTAGGCATGCTATTTTTGTCACATAACTAGAAATAACACCAGTGTCATGGGTTACCATTACAATCGCAAGTTCCTTGTTGAGCTCCTTTAATAGTTCATAGATATTTTCTTGGATATGTGAATCTAGGTTGGCAGTGGGCTCATCAAGCAATAGTAACTTTGGTTTAGACGCCAGTGCTCTGGCAATAAATACACGTTGTTGTTGTCCACCAGAAAGCTGTCCAATTTGTTCATTTTTATGGTCTAACATGTCAACTTGATCTAAAGATTCTTTAGCTATTTCTTTATCTTTTTTATTAAAGCTTTTAAATAATCTTTTATTATTTATTCTGCCAAGCATTACTGCATCCCAAACAGTAATTGGGAAGTTATGATCAAACATATTGTGTTGTGGCACATACCCTATAAGCTGACGACTATTTGTAGGTATGTCATCAAATACTGTTATTTGCCCAGATTTCGGCTTTAAAAGCCCTAGAATAGCTTTTAGCAAAGTGGTTTTCCCACCACCATTAGGTCCAATTATTGCTAGAAAATCTGCTTGATTAATCGTAAGATCAATATTTTTTAATACAAGATGTTTATTATAAATAAAGCAAACATCTTTTAGAAAAACGATAGGTTTATTAGTCATGGTGTCTTTAGATTAAAAATAATAGCAGTTAATGTCAAACACTTAAATTTTTTATTAAACGTGTTATTATAAAAATGAAAACAATTTCATTAATTGGAGAAAGACTTTGAATCAGAGTTGGCCGCTTCTAAAGCAATGGCAAACATTTAGTATCCTTGATAATGAAAAGGCGCAAGAGATTAGTACGGAAATTCGGGCTATTATTCATCAGGAAACAGATATAGACCAAAGAGTGGCGGTTGGCTTAAGTTTAGCCATGAAACTCAACCCCAAAACCCAGTTCATATTTTATGCGTTCTTATTAATAGAGCTAGCAAATATTTGGCAAAAATGTCGTGCAAAACTAAAAACACGTCATTTTAGAGATTTCATATTTGCAGAAAAAAATTTAAGAATTGGTGTTCGAGAAATACTTGGTTTTTTAGAAAGGCAAAGAAAAGGTAGTATCCAAGACACAATTCGTGTAGCAATAAAATATAATTCTCCGCACCTTGCCGAGCTTGTTTGTAATGTAACGCCCTATAATCCTGATCCTGTGATTTTAGACTGCGCTTTAAGTCAAAATGCCATAGATATTTTTGGAGTACTTGTCCAAAGAGTGCGACTAGAAAAGGACTCGCAGAATCTGTGGAAATCTTTTTTATTGAAGGTCTCAAAAAAGATGCCAGCCACGTATAAAAAAGAGTTTTTTAGCTATTTTATAGAGAAAATCGAGCCGCTTTCTGATAACTTGGAGCTAATCTACCACGCTAAAAGTTTGGGGTTTATCGAACAAGACCAAGCCGTTGATATTGCAATTGATCATCAAGATATTAATGGGGTGGTTAAAATTCTAAACAAAAAATATGAACTTTATAAACCATATCTAAAAAAAGCGATAAAAAAACAAAAAAACAAATTATGTTATGGCCTTTTGGCTAGGCTTTATCATGTTATTACAGGGAGAACACCTAGCCTTCACAATATAGTTTCTATTATATCTTCAAATAAACGCTACAAGCTGCAAATAGGATCAGAAGAACTAAAATCACTTATCTATGATTTATTAGAAGTAACAGTGATTGCAGCAAATTCTTTTGAAAATAGTTCTGGCCATTACATAGTTTTAGCTAATAGTTTAATTGCATATATGCAAAAGCTAGGCATGGATACAAGTGGCCTTCAGCCATTTATAATTAAAGCAATTAAAAAGAACACAAATAAAGACAAGAATAGTATAAAACAATTCTTGCTATTAAAAGGTATGAGTAAGTTAACAGAAACTAGAAGTGAAAACATCGTTGGTAAGGCTCAGGCTTCAATAAAAATAATTAGAAAACCAGAGTTACAAGATGATGATAAAGAGGTGATAATTAAGGGCACACAAAAAGAAGTAGGGGAGCCGGCTAATAATTTAAACTATATAGCAAAATGCTTCAAAGAATTCTTAAATTACAGGGGGGAGAATAGCAGAAAGGCTGAAGACAACCTAAGTAACCAGCTCACCAGAAATGAAGTAGCTAAAAAACCACAAGAAAAAACAATAACTCCTAAAGAAAATAATCAGATATCATGGCAGAGCCTAGTAAAATCTATTGAGCAGGCAAAAAAGCAAATGCAGTATTGGGAGAAAAGAAAAGTTGTTTTAGAGCGACATTTGGAGCATGCAAAACAAAAAATAGTTCTGCTTAAAGCATATATTAAAAAGACCCAGCATAGACTGAGTTTCTTACTAAAAAAAGAACGAGTAGTTTCTTAATAAACCAGAAAAACACCCAAAAAAGTAAGGACAGCAAAAAATATTTTTATAAGGATGTCTTTTGGATGAGTAGCTTCTTTAAAAGTTGTTGGCGAGATTTTAGCAAGAAGAGTACCCATCATAACCCCAATAAAAACCTGTGTACTAATAACAACAGATACCAAAGCTACAGATGCTAGCGAAATAGCGATTAAATGAACAATCTGTGTGAAAATAAATAGAGACTCATTAAAAATTATAAATAAAATACTACTTTTTTTAAGATAAACAAAACTATCAAAAAAAGCTATGCGTGCTCTTTTAAAAAAGATTAGCATCAATATTCCACCCAGAAAAATACCAAAGCTATTATAAGGCAAAATTGCTATATATGGGTTCTTAAGTGTAATCCATTTTGTAATCACAGCTGCAATCGCAGACATAATATCTACGATCAATATCAAGAAAAAAGCTTTATTTATTTTTAAGCTAGTACTTTCTCTTTTCATTGAAATCCCAATTACAGAAGCAATAATTAAAAAGAAACCAGCTAGCTGCGTTATTGAAATCCTATCCCCTAAAAACAGTACTGATAGTACTAATGTGAAAACTGGGATAAGTTGAATAAGAATGATTATATTACTAGCAGAGGTTCTGTTAAGTGCTGCAAAATAAACTGGACCCATAGCAATAATAAATATTCCAGCCATCAAAGCTAAAATAGTGTCTGTAGTACTTAGTATCTGAAATCCGTTAAAATACCAAAAACCAAGCCCAAAAATAAAGCTCAAAAAAGAACAATATATAGGTATGCAAACAAAATCTCGAATTCTTCTTTCAAGAATGAATTTATCAATAAACTTTACAATACAATACAAAAAAGCTGCGCTAAGCGCAAAATATATCCAATTCATAGAACACATACTCCCATCTTAAGTAGGCTATTATATTATTTTTTCCAAAAAATAGCTTGTAAATTTTTAAATTTAAATTAATTTAAATTTAAAATTAAAATGAAATAAAAAGTTATTTAATACGATAATATCTATATAAGATAGAAAACAATAGGAGAAAATATGATAATAAAAAAAATAGCTGCATTACCAATCAGAGATAGAGTATTTGATATAGGCCGTTTGAGTGATGAGGATGCTTGGCGTTTTCTAAATAGAACTGAGAGTGATGATCCAAGCTTTTTAGAGAGTTTACCAAGTTCAGACGCTCAAGGCTTACTTGAAAAAGCAATAGCATTTATTGAACAAAGAATAGCAGTCGTAGATGCAAAAACCCAACCTGTTAGAGATATAGCCACAACTACAGTAGGGTTTCTTTCCGCAGGTGCTATAGCTGCAACAGTCCCACCTCTTTCCTTTCTTGAAGGAGCTAAGCCATATTTTGGAGAAGGTGCTGCTTTTATTGGCAGAGCTATTGGAACACCCTTGAGTGGGGTTTTTGTTGGGGCTGCTTCCATAGGGTCTCCAGCTTTATCATTTGTCGTTGGAAATATAGCAGGGCCGATAGGCGCGATTATAAGATCCTTTGATATTTTTGGAGCTGTACCTGCGGGGTTTAAGGCTGTATTTAACTCTCAAGCTGGAGCTGAAACATTAGCCGCAAGTGTGGATATGGACACTCCTGTCCGGTAAAAATAAAATAGTTCAAAGCTAAAACAGGCACAAAAAAACACGTCATAGACGTGTTTTATAGTTTTGAAGTAGGCTATCCCTTTTGACTCTACTAAAAACCCAAAGGAGTAG
>Ga0233447_1000385_pt1 | contig 51596 bp, 44 predicted proteins | sample SI_124_October20_3_FD_183014 | JGI IMG/M metagenome (GOLD analysis project Ga0233447, IMG submission 183014) | Seawater microbial communities from Saanich Inlet, British Columbia, Canada - SI_124_October2016_135_MG | ecosystem: Environmental > Aquatic > Marine > Inlet | place: Canada: British...
TTCCTCCGTATTTTTAGTAGAATTAAGAGGATAGCCTATCTTAAATATTAAAAACACGTCTATGACGTGTTTTTTTGTGCCTGTTTTATTCTTGGGTTATTTTATTTTTACCGGACACCAGTGATAAATTTTGTATTTACAAAAAAAAATCAAATTATTGTAGACGTGCTATTGGTTATCCTTTTTATTTATCTATTATATTTAGAGCAAGCCCTTCATTTTGGAAAAACAGTAGTCTAGATACAATCCTTGAGAAAAAAACCATGGCTTCATTAGATAAAAAGGCCAGTCTAATAGTAAAACATGGTGGCAGTACATTCATAAAAAACACTCATAAGGTTCGTTTTGTCATTATTTGCATATTGATTTTAAGTATCATATACATACTCCAGCATCTTATTAAAAATTATTGGTTAAGCTATTTTGGTGGTTTATTAATGATTTTTCTAATGCCAAGAGAAGACCCTGATATTCTAATGTCCGTTTGCTTGTTATGGGGAAGTTTCTTTCTGTATAAATTATTTCAAAAACCACTAAATTGTAAATGGTGGATTTTAGCTGCAAGTATTTCTTTTTCTTTACTATCTTTTATACAGCCATTATTTCAATATTTCTCTATTATATTATTAATAACCAGTGGCATAATTCAAGTTTTTGAGAAGAAAAAAGCACCTTTCTTAAAAAAAACCATACTATTAATATTAATTATAAATATGCTTTGTTTACCTTGGGCCTTAAGGAATTATATTAAATGTGATAGTTTTTGTTTATCCAAAAGAAAAGTTGAAATATTAAGAATACGATCTTCCTTTTTAGATATGACTAATAAAGAATTTCTTGCAGGATTTCTACATTTTTTAACAAACGAGCCTTATTACTTAAAAACAAAAATACTATCCTTGGTTAATGTTGATAATAAAGTATTTGCTCGATTTATTAAAAAAAATAAAGATAGCTTTTATTATAAAGGGAAACACAATACTGATGATGCAATTAAATATCTTGATAATTCTAGCTATAAAAAAGAAACAGCTCTATGGAATATTTTTAAAATTAATTTCAAGAATTCAATACAAAAACATAAACTATCAGATGAATTAATAGATTTAGTCGAGAAAATAACTAGCTTAAAAACTTATGATATGAAAAAAATAGACTATTTAATAAAATCAAAATCAAAAATAATAAGACACGAATTTGAAGCAGTTATACTATCAGAACTACAATTTAATCATAAATTGAACAAACAATACCACAAATTAACTGCTCAGAATAACATAGCTGTCTATAAAAAAATGAACACACATTGGGCGAAAAATTTATTTATCAGTCCATTATTTGCTTTTAGAGGGTCTTTTTCTGATGTTAGATACAATTTATTGCTGTCAAAATATTTCTTGTATAATTTGATTAGAACTGGAATTGTATGGATAAGGTTGCTTTTTGTTCCTATTTTATTTTTTGTATTTATATCTGCATGCAAAAAAAGAAATTATAATAAATTGATGTTATTTTTACCTACTATATATGGATTTACGCTTTTATCTGTAACAACTCATTTTATTCCACGATATTCAAGATTATTCCAGCCCATCTATATATTAGCTTTTTGTTATTTTATCAGCACTTATTATCGATTAATAAAAAATAATAATTTTCTATGCTATCATAAGCCTATAATTTTCAAAAAATAATTAATTAGGAGAAATACAAAATGGCAGACAGTTCTTTCGACATAGCTTCAAAAGTAGATGATCAGGAAATAGATAACGCAATAAACCAAGCCCTAAAAGAGATCAATAACCGCTACGACCTTAAAGACTCAAAAAGTGACATCGAATTTAATCATGCTGACAAAAAAATTGTATTAACTTCTTGTGACGACTTTAAAATTAAATTTGTCCTAGAAATATTTCAACAAAAATTAGTGAAAAGAGGAATCTCTTTAAAAGCGCTTGATTGTAAAGATATAGAAAAGGCATCAGGCTCTACAGCGCGTCAAGAAATAAACTTACAACAAGGAATCCCCATCGAAAAGGCCAAGCAAATTGTAAAAGACATAAAAGCTGAAAAAATCAAAGTTCAAGCACAAATACAAGGTGATCAAGTTCGTGTCTCTGGCAAAAAACTTGATGATCTTCAAGCTGTAATAGCATTAGTTAAGGGAAAAAAATACGATATAGATATCCAATTTATAAATAAGCGTTAATCTAGCTTTATAAGACTGTTGCAAAATATCAACAAAATTTTGGAGTATTTTGCAACAGCCCCTAAGTAACTACCCTGAAAAAACCAAAGCAGAAACAGAAGCCTCCGGATTCATTAAATAGTTTTCAGTTAAGGTAACATCAATCTTTTGATCTGGTTTTAACAACCCCCACATCTTTTCCTGATCTTCTAAATTGGGACATGCCGAGTACCCAAAAGAAACCCTAAAGCCATCATCTTTACCAATACCCCATTCTTTTCGGATTTTATTATGTAGCATACAAGCAAAAGCCTCTGCAGACTCTACTGACAATGCATACAAAGCCAATGAATTTAAATATTCACCATTTTTTTTATATTTTGATAGCCATTTTTCAACACCCTTACCACAACTAACAACAAACATTGCTAAAGAGCTAATTTCTGTTTCACCAATATAATCTGCTAAACACTCGCCATTTTTTTCATCTTGCCTTGGAAAAGTAAATCGAGATATCTCTGCCTTTCCTTCGTCATCCAAAACCAAGATATCATCACCTTCAGTCTTAACATTATAAAATCTATACACAGCTTTTGCCTTAATCAAGTCCTCTTCCACAACCTTTTCTTTAAAAGCCTCTATATCATGTCTGAGTTTCAATGCTGTTTCATCACCTTGCGCGATTAGCTTTGTAATATTCCCTTTAAGACCCATATGCCCGGCATATAATCTCTGTTCATCTAAATATTCCCATACTTTTGTTATTTCTGGTTTATATATAATTTCTTTTAATGAAGGTGCCTTAATACCTGATTTTGCCTGACCTTTATTATAACTTGGAATAACAACTCTCTTTTTCACAACAACTTCAGAAACAGATTGTCTTAATTCTATTTGTTTATTTTTGTATTCACTTCTCCACTTTTCATCACCCATATGATTTATGACTGTTAAACCAGACATCGCATCTCTACAATAAAAAACATCACCATCATACTCAGAAGCTACTTTTGTCGCAACAAAACGCTCTGTCAAAGCAGCCCCACCAAGCATCACAGGGGTCTTATAGCCCGATTCCTGCAGTTTTTTCACCACTTTGACCATTTCCTCAGTTGATTTAACCAAAAGCCCTGATAACCCAATAATATCTGGGTTATACTTTTTGCAGCCCTCTATTAAATCATCAACATCACATTTGATTCCTAAATCAACAACTTGATAACCATTATTACTAAGTATTATATCTACTAAATTCTTACCAATATCATGAACATCACCCTTTACAGTTGCCAATAACAAAAGGCCTTTCTTATTAACATCCTTAGCATCCATAAATTGCTCAAGATAAGTAACCGCTGCTTTCATCACCTCGGCTGAACGCAACACCTCTGCCACTATCAAATCATTACAATTAAATAATCTACCCACCTGTTCCATACCAGCCATCAAAGGACCATTAACTAGTTCAATAGGCAACATTTTATCTCTTGCTTCATCAAGATTTTCAAGCAAATTCTCTTTTGTACCCTCAACTAAGTTATATTCCAACCTCTTCTCAACAGGTGATGATTTTAATTCATCAACACTAGCTTTTTTCACTACTTGTTTATCTCTAAAAAAACTAACAAACTTTTCTATAGGATCACCCTTCTCTGTTCTGTTAAACAACAAATCATCACATAAGGCAGCTTCTTCCTCTGTAACATCCAAAGTATCCAGCTTCTCTGAATTCACAATCGCCATATCAAGACCAGCATCATATGCAAGCTTAACAAACCGTTTATTCATCACCTCTCTACCTGCAAGTGGTAAACCAAACGAAACATTAGATACCCCAAGTATAGTTTTAGACCTTGGAAACTCTTGTTTAATTAAGCGCACACCTTCAATAGTAGCGGCTGCACTACCCATATATTTTTCATCACCTGTGCCACAAGGAAAAACCAAAGGATCAAAAACCAAGTCTTCATCTTTCAAACCATACTCTTTAGTTAAAATATTATAAGCTTCTTTTGCATAAGCTAATTTTTCTGCTGCAGTAATTGCCATTTCTTCTTTAATACAACCAACAACAACAGCTGCGCCATAAAGTTTGACCAATGGAATTAACTCTTTTAGTTTCTCGCCACCATTTTCCAAGTTAACTGAATTCAATATCCCCTTACCCTGAATCATTTTAAAAGCAACTTCCACAACTTTTGGGTCCTGAGCATCCACCATAAATGGGACTTTTACAATTTTAGTTGCATAAGCTAATAAATTCTTCATATCTGAAATATCATCTCTATCAGGATTTGAAACACAGATATCAACAATATCTGCACCAGCCCTTATCTGTTTTCTAGCAATTTCCGCTGCCTCTTCAAATTTTTCATCCATAATCAAGTTTTTAAAGGCTCTTGAACCTATAACGTTTGCTCGCTCGCCAACAAAATAAGGTTTTTCTGGAGCATCCTTCAACACCAACGGTTCTATCCCTGACAAAAGCACTGGTATTGATTCTGGGATTAATCTTGGAGCTTTATCACTAACTAAATTTGAAACAGCCTTAATATGTTCTGGCAATGTGCCACAACACCCACCAACAATATTCAATAAGTCCTTTTTAACAAAGATCTCTATTTCTTTTGCAAAAGACTCTGGAGTTAATGGATATTTACCATAACTATCAGGGATACCAGCGTTTGGCACTATTGCTACTGGAAACTTTGATATACTAGCCAAAACCTCTAAATGTGCTGCCATCAATTCTGGCCCAAGCGCACAGTTCATACCTATATACAAAGGATTTATATGTTGAAACGAAGCATATAAGGCTTTAATACCTTGACCAGACAACATGCCCCCAGACTGTTCTATTGTTACTGAAATTGCAACTGGTAATTCTTTTTGGTGCTTATCAAAAGCTTTTTTAGCACCAACATAAGCAGCTTTCAAATTCAAACTATCCATTGCTGTTTCCAACAAGATATAATCCACCCCACCCTCAACCAAAGCTAAACACTGTTCATAATAAGCATCTGACATTTCATCAAAAGTTATACCACCAGTAACAGCTAAAGACTTTGTTGTTGGTCCACAAATTCCAGCCACAAACCGTGGCTTTTCAGGTGTAGAAAATTTAGCAACTGCTGCTTTAGCTAGTTCCACAGCTTTTAAATTAACTTCACGAACTTTATCTGCTAATCCATAATCATCCAAAACAATAGAAGTAGCACCAAAAGTATTAGTTTCAACAACATCTGCACCAACTTCAAGGTAAGATTCATGCACCTTAGTCACAATATCTGGTCTAGTAAAAACCAGATTCTCACTACAGCCAAAAAAGGCTTCTCCACCCCAATCAGCAACACTCAAAGATTCTCGCTGTAAAAAAGTACCCATAGCACCATCTATTACCAGTATTTTTTGTTGAATTATGTCTTTAATGTTCATTTGTTTTTTGTATCTCCTTTTTTCTATGTCATTATTAAAACTATTTTCTGCCATTCTGAGTGCAGCCGAAGAATCTCAAATAGCAAAATATCTTTATCTACAAAACCAGCACAAGTAATTCCGTTATTATTAATAAATTGAGAGCTTTCTACCAATATCAATATAACTATAGAATATAGTACTCAACATATATAAATCACATTTATTCTACAATAATTATCAAAGAATAAACACAAAAAAACCAGCATCCAACAACTTCACCCCCAGACCCTACCCCTACCATTAAGGCATCAAAACAGACAACTCAACAAACTCGTCTTTCACCAAAATTAAATATTATTTTTTAATTACCCTAAGCACTAAGATCCATTCTTTAAAAAAAGCTAGCTTTTTTTTAAAGACAAAACACTCGTAACAGCTCCTAACAAACAAATTATAAAATTTAGGTACAATTTTATTGTAAAAAAACTCGATAAACATACGATAAATATACAATATAAACATCTATAATATCTATTTTTTAATAAAAAAAACAAAAATCAGGAGTTTTCAAATGAAAACATTACCAATAAGACCAAGTAGCATAAAAAAATCGCCATATTATCCAACACAAATTGGTAAAGATGAAGCTCAACATAGACTTAAAGATAAAATGCCTACAGGTGTTTTTAGCACTCCAGTTAAAATGCCTACAGGTGTTTTTAGCACTCCAGTTTTACAGCCCCATAGGATTTTACCTATAGCTCCACAAGCAATTATTCAATCAATAAATGCTAACGGCAGAGTAAGTGATGCTACTATAAGAACATTAAATTATTTGGTTTCAGAATCAGTGGCTTTATTTAATAAGGTAGATAATCTAGGTTCACAAATAGCAGATGTAGAAAGGGATGGTGTAGTTATTGTTTCAAATAATAAAAAACAAAGATTAATAGCTGCTCTAAGAGAAAATCAAGATGTTGCACCAACAAGAGTTCGCCCACCATCTAAACCAGTTGCAAAACCTAAAACAAAAACTAAAAGCTCAAAGGTTACAAGTACTATTGTAGATTTTGATGCACAAGTTTTGGCTATTTTTGATAAATTAACAACTGAGCAACAAAAAAGAGCACAAGACTTAAGAAAACAGATAAATAGATTTGCAGATAATTTTTTAAGTTATGCAGAAACTAACACGTTATCTCTATTACAAATAGCAAGCTACTTAAGCTCAATAGAAAGTTACAAACAACAACTCCTTGAGATAATAACTCCAAAACCTAAAGTGCCAGAACCTAATGTAACTAATGTAAAAACTGATTCAGAACCTATGGTAACCAATGTAACTACATCTACCCCAACCGCTCCAGCAATAATATCAAGACGTTTAGGCCATAGAATAATTCATCACATTACTTCTAGTTTTGATACTAAAGAACAATTACGATTACTAGACACAATTGCAAGAACATTAACACCAGAAAGACCTGGGTTTCTTACAGGCGAGATACCTTTATTAGTTCAGGTACTTACGCAAGAATTAGGCTCTGTTATTTGTCCTGAAGCAAGAGCAACACTAACACGTATTTCAGATGATCAGCAAGATGATGCTAGAAGACATTTTGAATTGTCTGGTTGTGATCCTGATAGAGATTCAGCGAGATATGATGCTGAGGCTACTAAATTTCAAGCTAGATTACAAGATCGATTAGCTGCTGGCAATAAAACATCTTGTGAAGGGCTATATTTTTATAGATCTGCAGATGGTTCAATATCTGGTGGTCATAATACAAGAATATTAATTACACCAACAAGTGCTACAGAGGTTGAAATCAAATTAATTGATAGAGGTAGACACCAACCTGTAGTAGGCGATAAAGTATATATCACTATAGTAACAGTATCAAAAGAGGAGCTTTTGGGTGCAAATGGAAAAAGATATTTTTCTGAAATATTTAAACTCGCAAATAGATATTTACCAAGTTCAAAAGCAGCTTATGAAAGTCTTCATGGCGCTACAGCAAGGTTCTTACCAATAAGAGCAAGACGACATAAAGCCATGGAACCTCAATATGCCCCAAATTGCAGCTGGGCTTCAAGAGAAAGCGAGTTTACTGATAGGTTAGGTATTGATTGGTTATTTATACATAGAGAACTAATTAGAGTCCTAATAGAACACTATCAAGAACAAAGAGACATAGATGCTAGTAGCCAACTAGAAAGACTAGCTGTAAGGTCAGCTGAACTAGACAGAGAAGTATCGGCATTAGTAGCAAGAGATATGAGAGCAGTACACTCTGTAGGCGATATCCCACCAGCATTAGGCTTTGATCCAAGTGTAATGCCCCCACCCATATTGGCATAAACCTCAAAAACCTTATAGCTCAACAACTCTACCCAAATGGAATGTTATTTTTAATTAACCATGACTTCAAAAACTTATGGCCATCAAACCCATGACTGTCCATTTCTAACATTCTATTCACTGCAAACTGCTTAACCCTATCTATATATGCATTATAGTCGTCACCAAGAGCTAAACTATCAAATAAATCTAAATTAGCCAAAACACAGTTATCAGTTATTGGGTTTTGCCTTTCATGCAGACTAGCAGTAGCACCTGCCGTTTTAGACCCCTGCATAAACATCTTTAAGGCGCCGCTCACCTCACTATCGCCATTAATACCAACCACACCTAATAATACATTTTGAAATAAATCCATTGATAATCTAATAAATTCAGCTTTTGGAATATTAGTTATAGCTAAGTAATACTGTTGCCCTGAAGCTTTATCAATATAAATATTGTCACAAACAGACAAATCGTAACTTTCATCATCATTTTTTCTGATCAAGAAATAATTAGCATGATTATTACCTCGTCTAGACCACCCTCCTGGCAAACAACAAAACTCTCCACTACTCAAGTCTTTAGTATGCTCCAAGTAATCACTTAGAGTAGTTACAATAGCGGACACCATCTTTTCATTCTGATGCTTCTGATCATGCACACCTCTTATCCCGACTGCTGAAACACTCCTTAGATAAGTTGCTGTTCTTAAGGCTCTAGCATAAGCCGAATTCAAGGCTTTCACTTTCGCCCCTAACAAGTTAAATCTAGATAAAAGATACTCACCAGCTCTCACTCGCTCAGCAAGCCCTATCTCTCTTGTGAAGCAACAGGACAGTATTGGCGAAGATTCAAGATAGTAAAGCTGTCTTACAACTTCGATTGAAATACTTAGAAATATTGACCGCGGGTCTACAAGCACGGCCACCCCTCTATTATTATATCTAGTTATATTCGGAAGACCCTTAAGCACTTTCGATACAACAACATCTGCTTTATCAAAACTATCTTTTTTAACACTCATTATTTTATATTTATCAAACATGCTCATTCCTTCCTAAACAAAACTTAAAAACCAATTTTTTTCACAAAACAAAAAAAAAGGGCATAGCAATTCGCTACACCCTTTTTTACTCTTTAAACTTTAAAAATACTAAATCGTCATCTTCTCCCAAGAAGAATTCTTATCTTCAACCATAACTGGTTTCTTAATCTCATTCAAAACATCTTCAACATAATTTGCTTGGCGCATACCAACCAAAACTGAATTAACACCCTTGGTTGACCGCAAAGCTCTAACCGCAATTTGACTCATCATACCAGCATTAGCCCAGTCACTATCTGCAGATTGAACCATTTCTCTAATTGCTTTTGATTTCCAACTTGATTTACCTTTATAATAATTAGCCAATGATTCCATTGCTTTATTTACATCTGCCAAATAATCTTTTAACCAACTCTCAATTTGGTCCGTTATACCAGGGCTAGCTAGAATAATTTCAACAGCCCTTTTTATTCTAAGCGTAAAAAACTGGTTACAAGTATCTCTCCAATGCTCAAAGTTACGAAAATTTTGCCAATGGGTATTCAATTTTTTTCCTGTACTCATTAAGTTCAATAGATCACTTTGCTTTTCAGGAACAAGCCCTAATTGTTCAAACATAGCAGCTTCAAAAACTTTTTCTCTTGCAGCTACTGCCTGAACCAAACTCAAAACCCCACTTTTTGTTACTTCTTTAAAATCCTCATAATCAACTAACCTAGTCATCTTATTACCAAGAAAAGCATTTAATGGTCTATTAATAACAACAGCCAACCCTTTTTCTCTTGCAAGCTCTAAAGTACTTTGACCATTGCTTTGATTTTTATTGGTAATGCCACCAGTTTCTAATAAATTCATTGGGAACTGAACGAGCTTAAAGTTATTATTAGCAGAAATCGACTCTGCAATAGCCATTAACTCTTCAAGCGAAATAAACTCAACTTCATTTTCAGGTAATGGAAGAGCTCTTGAACTAACCCCATAAAAAGCAATTCGTCCGCGCACGACCTCTTGCTCTAGATAGAGAAAAGACTCCTTGATTCTAAGATAGCATTCTCTTCTTGCGGCTTGTAAATTGAAGTTAGGTTGTTTACTAGCCCAACTCAAATAGTGTTCTGGATTATGAACCAAATAGCCGTCTACAGCATCAACCTTAAGATTATTTAATGTTTCTGTTATTTGATCAGCTAAAAATTTAGGATGAATACAATATTCAAAACCCTCACAAAAATCAATAACTTCTTTATAGCCATTACCATTTATTTTTCGTTGTTGATTATCAGAATATTTTTTACCTTGTAAGTAACCACCTTTTGCAATCAAGACAACTTCATTTCTATCTATCTTGCCATCATTAATCAAACCCTCTAAAACATCCCCCACAATTTCTTCCGCGTCACCATCTGCATAATTCGAAGCTATTTCTACAACATTCACACCACTCTGCAACGCATTTTTAAGAGCCAAACCACTAAATTCATCAGATTTCCTCACCCTAAAACAACCAAAACCTGCCTGCGATACTAATAACCCCGTACTACCTAACTCATTAAACTGAAAATCACTGTACTTTTCTTTATGTGCTAAAGTCCCCTCCCTTGTTGCTGCCTTGGTTAACAGAGCTGTATTGCTCATCTTGGATTCCTCCTAGTTTTTTAAAATTGACCTGCAATTTCATAACCACAACTCTTACAACAACTATCTTTTATTGAAGTTCGCGCCAACTGAAAGTATTCACGATCAATAATTGTATTTCCACAGCCAGGACAGTATGTATTACCACCTTCCTTATCTGTAATATTTCCAGTATATACATATCTCAAATCTTTGACTAATGCCATTTTTCTAGCACGTTTCAATATTTCTGATGGTGTTTTTGGCTTATCCATAAATTTATAACTTGGATAAAAAGCAGAGAGGTGTAGTGGCACATCTAAACCAAGGTTATCAGCTATCCAGTCAACTAAAGTAATTATCTCTTCTTGGCTATCATTTTCGCCAGGAATCAATAGATTTGTTATCTCAAGCCAAACATCTGTTTTTTGCTTTATATAAAGCAAAGTATCTAACACTGGCTTTAAAGAAGCTAAACAGTTTTTCTTATAAAAATCCTCACTAAAAGCTTTCAAATCCACATTAACCGCGTCTATAAACTCAAAAAAATCTTTTCTCGGCTTTTCTTCAATATAACCAGCAGTTACGGCCACAGTCTTAATCCCAAGTTTTTTACACTCTTTTGCAGTCTCTATAGCATATTCAATAAAAATAATCGGGTCATTATAGGTAAAAGCAACAGATCTACAATTATGTTTCTTAGCCAACTTGGCAATCTCTTTTGGAGTAACCTCATAAGACATCTCTCTTAACGATTTAGCTTTACTCAAATGCCAGTTCTGGCAAAACATGCACCCCATATTACAACCAGCTGTTCCAAACGAAAGAATATTAGAGCCAGGATAAAAATGATAAAGTGGTTTTTTCTCAATAGGATCTATAGACAAGCCACAACAGCGACCATAAGCATCAGAAACAAGCACCCCATCCTGATTTTTCCTAACAAAACAAAAGCCACGCTGCCCATCTCTTAAAACACAACGCCTAGGGCACAAATCGCAAACAACAGCTTGGTTTTCTTTATGCCAATATAAAGCGTTATTCTTTGAGCTTGTCAATTCTCTTAGCTATCGCCTATTGAATATTCCATGTTCTCATAGCCTTGGTTCAAGGCTACTGTAAATGGCAACTCTCTAGATGTTGGCCCCCACATTTGTCTTGGTCCTGGGCTAGAAAAAACATCTTTTTTTTCCCATTCTCGTCTTCGTTCTTGAAAGTATTTAAAAGCTGGTGAATTTTGATCAACAAGAGCCTTCTTAATCACCATTTCATCTTTTCCATGACGACGCTCTATTACTATTAGCCCAGTCAAAGGAACAGCAACCGGCCTTGCGCCACTGTCCAAACCTGTTAGCCCTGCCATATAACCTGTTTTTCCTTGCAAGATAAGAGAACCCGCAACCAAACCCAAATTATACGTATATGAAGCATCAAACCTAGACGGAGCCCCACATCTGCCTTCATAACCAAAGAAATGGCTATTTGTTTTAAAGCTAAACCTATAGAATTTCGATAACTCCTCGTTATCAAGGTCTATTTTGCCTTTACCAAAAAATTTATCTGGATTACTCTTCATTTCATCAATCTTTTTTTCTGTCATCTGAATCAAGAGTAACTCTGTTGGAATCTGTGAAACTTGCAAATTACCATGAGAGTCTCTATCCATAAAAAGTTTATTCTCAATTTCTGGTGGTAGCGACCCTAAAAGAGTTGCTGATTCAATAGAAAGTTTTATTAAGGCCAGTTTTTGATTTAAGCTCAAATTACTCATATCTGCCTCAGATTCACCAATAGCTTCATTTAGCTCACTTATAAGCTGTTTAAATTCAGGAATAAATTCTATTACACCCTCTGGCACCACAATCACACCATGCTTAATACCTTTAGCAGCTCTTATTGCAATAACTTTTGCCAAACCCTCAACTAGTTCGTTCAAGGTCATCTTCTTTTCTGCTATCTCTTCTGAAATTATGGTTATAGAAGCCCTTGTCCTTAAAGCCACCTCTAATGCCACATGACTTGCACTTCTACCCATCAACTTCACAAAATGCCAATATTTTCTTGAAGACGGTGTATCTTGCAAGATATTACCAACAAGCTCTGCATATACTTTAGTTGCTGTATCAAAACCAAATGATATTGGCACTAAATCACCTACCTGCAAATCACCATCAATTGTTTTGGGAACACCAATAACTTTACAACCCTCATCATATAAATATTCTGCTAAAAATGCTGCATTAGTATTAGAATCATCACCACCAATAATAACAATTCCATCCAGGTTATAATCTTTAACAGTTTTTTTAACCATTTCAAACTGTTCTGTAGTTGTTATTTTCGTTCTATCCGAACCCAATAAATCAAACCCACCCAAGTTAAAAACCCTAGCAACATCTTCATCTTTAAGCTCAAAAAGCCTGCCCTGCAATAATCCTTTTGGGCCTGCACCAATCCCAAAAAGAGTATTATCAACCCCTAATACTTTCTTAAGCCCTGCCAAAACATTATGCCCCCCAGCCGCAGGCCCACCAGAAAAAAGCACAGCAACTCTTTTCCCTTTAACATCAACTAAAGTTTTCTTACCTTCTAAAACATTATTATCATTTTCTGCAATAATTTTTGAAAAGGCATCCAATTTAGCATCTGTTGCCTTCAATTTTCTACCAGTGTTTTCAAAAAACACAGGCTTAACAGCTTTTCCACTTATAAATGCTTTTGCTATATCAACATCAAGCTCTCTTACTGCCTTTTCAAATGGCGATTGACGAGCCTCCATATTTACCAATTTTTCTTTTAATTTTTCTGAAATATTAGGCTTATTTTCTATAGTCACTGGCATAAACTCCTCCACATAATTTTATATAATTTATATTAATAGAACATATATATTCTAACATAAATCAGCCCATAAAATTGTTATACACCAAAACCAAAATAGAAACTAGAACTCAAATTTTAATTTTGGTTTGGGTATAAGAGTTGTTATGAAAGAGTATTATTGAAGTCTCAATTAAAATCTGTTTAAATCTGAAAGCTATGAACATAAAAAGTAAATACCTAGGACCATTACTAATTATCGGCAGCCATTTCACATTTGCTACTAGTCATTCTCTTGTGAAATTTATCAGCACAACAATGCCTGTTAACCAAATAATGTTTATGAGGTTCCTAATACCAACCTTAACATTACTACCTTTATTTATATTTAAAGTTATTAAACTAGACTTCAAAAACCCATTTTTATTATTAACTAGAGCTGTTATAGGTATTATTGCTATGTATATGTTTTATATATCCATACAAATGGCAGGTTTAGGTAAAATGAACCTACTCTTCCAACTAAGTATTATTTGGGCCACCATTATGGCCATAATCCTTTTCAAAGAACGACCAAGTATTTGGACCCTACTAGCAATCCCAGTTTCCTTTATTGGCCTAGCTTTAATCTTGAAACCAACCAACATAACCAACATTAGACTACCTGAAATAATTGCTTTTTCAGCGTCCATCTTATTAGGCGGCGTAAACATAACTATAAAAGCACTTAGAAAAGATCATAGCGCTATGTCTATTATCATTATTTTCTTTGTTTTTAGCACACGAGTCTTAGCCCCAACCTATAAAAACTTTGTACCGATCAACTCCTCAACATCAATTTGTATACTTATTAGCATTGGTTTTTTGAGTTTACTTGCACAAATCTTAATGACCAGCGGCTACAAATATACTACAGCAAGCATAGGTAGTGCGGTTGGACTTATCAGCATACCTTTAATGTATGTTTTAGGAATTTTTTTATTTGCAGAAAAGATAGATATCTTATCAATTATTGGGGTATTAATAGTAACAACGTCTCTTTACACAATCGTAAAGAAGCAGTAGTTATCAAAGGGACAAACCCCTTTTTCAGCCTCTTTTCTCCGCTTTGCAGCGATAGTGATTTTGATTAAGAAAACTTTGACCTCTTTGATTCTTATGTTTTTAAGAGCCATTTAACCTCAACAATATCTATTTATGTATAAAAATTAGAACTTTATATAAAAAAGGCAGGGTTAGCGATAAAAGCAAGATTATACCAACAGGTCTAACCAAAACATTCTTTAATTTGGTATTACCTTCAAAAACCCCTGAAATAATATGATTAATTGCAGATAATGTTAAAAACACTAAAGTTACTGTCATTACAGCGATCTTGGCATAAATCCCCCACTCTAAAACATAGATAAGTATTGTGGTTACTGCTATTGCTATATTATTTAGTCCTGATTGACGTTGATAAGCTCCGCCTTCGCCATAGCCAGTTTGTTTTGAAGCTACTCTACCAAAAAAAACACTCTCCATGCCAGTAAAGCCAGTTAATGGCACTACCACCCATAAACAAAGAACACTAAATTTATTAATTGGAGTTCCTGTCATATTTAGCGCCCATTGAAAACCAACAAAAACACAAACCCATCTAGTTATTTCCAATAAATTAAGAAACCATTTTACATACTTCTCTATTTTACTTCCCATAAAAACCTCCTGTTTTTCTATAAAACATTGTTCATATTTAAAATATAACATGTTACTATACTAATCTTAAAAAAACATGTGAGCTATCGGGGGCTTTTAATTTAAATAAGTTTAGGAGCCCGTATAATGCTTACACAAATAACACCTTTTTTAAGACCTCATATAAGAACACTCACTTCAAAACCAACTCTTAGAGAACCTTTATTAGTAGCCTTTAAAAAAGCTTTACCTAGGCTCATAAATATTTTACCTGAAGTACTGACCTCTACCCCTAATGAAATATTCATTGGCTGGCAATTATGCCACCCCGTATGTATGGCATTAAAAACAACCCTTCAAGATGTCTGCCCAACCCCTCTTACTCTCACAAGAACCACCATCCCCTCTGGCAAAGGCGAACACTGTTATTTCAGAACAACTACCAACACCCACGAACCTTATATTATTTGCCCAACAAGAAGACAGTTATTATTACCTTCTAAACACACACACCATGAAGTATCTAGCACTGAAGAACTTGAAAAAAGACATATTCAAAGAATATTCACAGAACAAACAGGCTTCTCTTTAAACTACAAAGGAACTTTATTTAGAACACCATTTTTTGATGATAAAAATGACATGTCATTTATGGAAAAGTCCCTAAAAGAGATTCCTACCCCGCCACAAGCACATTCAATTGAAGAACTTACAAGTCTCCAATTAACACAAAGAAGACTCGTAGACTTCATAACACCACAAGCCCCTATCCCTATAATAATTGAAGCAAAAAAAACAGAAGGAGATCCTGATGCCTGCCCATTAACACAGTTTATGACAGCTATACCAGAAATATTTATTGGAAAACCTGAAGAACTTTTAACAAGTCTTGCCATTGCAAAAAATTTATCAGAACTCACCAACACCCCTCTATTTTATCAACCAGAAGACTCTTCCTCAGCCTATGCTCTAAATTTACTTAATATTGGATTTACTGAAGAAACTAATGCCCTAATTATTGCAAAAGAACTAGCTAAAGGCCTTACTGACCCTGATGTAAAAGAGCTTCTAGAAAGTGTTGGTATATTTTAATTTTTCATATGTAGGATCATATTGATATTTAGCTTATAATTAAGCACCTATTATGAAAAAAGCTAATGTACTTATTTTCAGAGGCGTAAATAAATCTTATTCCTATACCATACCCGCCAAAAACGTTGATATATATCAACCAGGAACCCATGTAGAAGTACCTTTTGGTAATAGTGTAGCTGCTGGCCTAATTATCAGTATAGAAGACAAAAAAACAATACCTCGTTTCTTGATTTCTAAAATGAAATCTGTTAAATCTGTTTTAACTAAGCTACCAAAGCTCAACCCTGACCTAATTGAACTTATCAACTGGTTCTCAGACCACTACCACACAACTCCTTTCAAAGCCTACCAGACCATAGTTGGCAACCGTAAATTAAGGACTCTAGAAGAAAGCCCAGGTAAAACCGCCACAAAACAACCAGTGTATGAACTAACAGAAGACCAAAAAAAGGCCATCGAAACAATACTAGCTAAAAAGAAAACCACGTTTTTACTACATGGCGTTACAGCTAGCGGCAAAACCGAAGTTTATATGCAAGTTGCTCAAAAAATGCTTGCAGAAAACAAGCAAGCCCTAATTCTTTTACCAGAAATCGCACTAACCCCACAATACACTCGTATATTTAAAGAAAGATTTGGTCATGACGTAGCTGTCTTGCATTCAGGCCTAACTCCCAAAGAACGAGAAATAGAATGGAGCAAAATATATTTAGAACGAGTAAACATTGTTATTGGCCCGCGCTCTGCTGTTTTTGCACCACTAAAAAATATTGGCGTTATTATCATTGATGAAGAGCATGAATCTTCATACAAACAAGAAAATAATCCACGATACCTAACACACTCTGTTGCTGAATACCGCAGAAAACAACATAACTCCATATTAATTTTTGGCTCTGCTACACCTTGCATAGAAACTTATGGCTATGCTGATTCAAATAAAATTGAACTACTAAAACTCAAAAAACGAGTTCATAACCAACCCATGCCACCAGTAGAAATAGTTGATATGCGTCAAGAACTGATCTCACAAAACAACAGCCCAATATCAAGAAAACTAAAAGAATCTATAGAAGCTTGTTTATCAAAAAAAGGAAAAGCCATGATCTTAATAAATAGACGTGGCTATGCACCATATATTGTTTGCCAAAAATGTGGCGAAATTTATACCTGTCCACAATGCAATTTAAGCTTCACTTATCATAAAGACAAAAAATTCCGTTGCCATCGCTGCCAGATAACCGCAGACATCACCCACACCTGCCGCAAATGCAATAAAAACATGCTCAGTTTTTCAGGCCTAGGCATCCAAAAAGCCGAAATAGAACTTATCAGAATGTTTCCAGACGCCAACATTTTGAGACTTGATCGAGACACAGCCAAAACAGCTGGCAAGCTAGAAGAAATCCTAACCAAATTCCAAAAAGAAGGCGATATCCTAATAGGCACGCAACTAATAGCCAAGGGGCATCATATAGAAGAAGTAACACTAGTCGGTGTATTAGGCATAGACACTACACTCAACATACCAGACTTCAGGTCTCCAGAGCGCACCTTTCAACTCTTAACCCAAGTAGCAGGTCGCTCTGGCCGCAGCCACAAACAAGGCCTAGTAATAGTGCAAACCTACGAACCAGACCACTACGCAATCCAACACGCAACCACCCACAATTTCGAGTCATTCTATGCAGAAGAAATAGAATACCGAAAAGCACTTTGGTACCCGCCATTCTCATCACTAATAAATATAATATTCTCATCCAAAAATGAAGACGCAGTAAAAAAGTTAGCAACCAAAACCCACACCACTATTTTAAAAGCAATTACAAAACCAGGAACAGAAGTCCAAATAAGCCCAGCAAAACCAGCACCCATAGAAAAAATAAAAGACCATTTCCGTTGGAACATCTTAATCAAAAGTAAACATGAACATATTAGTGATATAAAAATAGCATTAAAAAAACTACCTGAGCCACCTTCAAATGTTAGGTTAATTATTGATTTTGATCCTCGAAGTATTCTTTAAATAAAAAAATTAATAATCTAAATTTTGATATCCATAGCAACATAAGGAGTGCAAAATGGTAAAAATGTAATAGTTCTATCAGACTTAGTTTCAATCTCAATTAAACCCAAAGAAAGTATAAAACTAGTAGTCTCATTAATTTTTTGGCTAAAACCTTTCATCAAAGAAAAAGACACCAATCTATTATCAATAATATTAGCATCAAGTTCAAAACCATAAGCACAAACAGCAAACCAGCCATTAGTTGTAGTCTGATCACTATTAACAGAAAACTTACCACCACCACCTAATTTCAAATCGCTATTAGGCACCGGCACATAAATCCCATAAGCCCCAGCCCCATTAATAGCAGTAGCAAGAGTCACATCTGTAGCAAACAAATTACCACCTAAAACTAACATCAAAATCATAACCAAAACCAAACCTAAAACTTTTTTCATCTCTATGCTCCTTAACAAATATTTTTATATTTAAACCAACTTAATTCGTAGTTAAATAATTATCGTACAATTTTCAAGTTAATTGCAGCTATTTTTTGGTATTAAAAAAAAGCAAAAATGCTCAGAGGTCTGTGCGTGGATTGTTACAGAGCACTTAAAGCTAGAACATCTCAGAGCAGTGTGCGTGGATTGTTGCAGAGCAACTCAGATTTTGGGATTATTTTAGGTACGATTTTGGGGATTAGCCAAAAGTTTAATGAGGCTAATGAGATGTGTCATTAAAAAATTAGGGCTGTAAGTTTATATTAGGGGCAAAGATCTGTAGAGATATCAAAATATAAATACAGAAGATATCCAAGTCAAAATCGACTACCAAACCAAGTTGCTCTGTAACAACGTACGCATAGACCTCTGAGATGTTCTAGCTTCAAGTGCTCTGCATCAACCTCCTGAGTCATTTAATACTTGATCAATAACACTAATTTTTCAAAAGCTCTAAAACAGGGTCTTTAATAGCTTCTATAATAGCTGCCATATAATTTGGCAAAAAAAACCAATATATGACGACAAAACATCCCTCTGCTATAATACTTCTCATGAAATACACTGAAGCAAAACCAGGCAGAATCTTCATTCTCCGCCTAGAAGACATGGATCGCATACCAGACGTAATAGAAAATTTTGCAAACGAAAAAGAAATAAAATCCGCAACCGTCCAATTCCTAGGCGGCTCCAAAAAAAACAGTAAAATAGTAGTAGGCCCTGAAGACTGTGAAGCAGAAACAATCAACCCAATAGTCACTACCCTAAAAAACACCAGCGAATCAATGGGTGTTGGAACCATATTTACCAATGAAGCAGGTGAACCAAAACTACACATGCATTCAGCATTCGGTAGCAAAAAAACCACAGTTACCGGCTGCACCAGAACTGGGGTTAATATATGGCTAATTGGCGAAGTTATAATCACAGAACTCATAACTACTGCATCACGTAAAATCGACCCAAAATCTGGCTTTGAGCTACTATCGGTTTAAGAACCTAACCTCTGTTACAATATTAATATGTATATTTTCTTAGCTTTTCTTGTTTTAATCATAGGCTTTGCCCTTTTATGGAAAAGCAGCAACCTTCTAATAGATGGAGCTGCCAGCATTGCGCATCATTTTAAAGTTCCCGAATTAATAATCGGACTAACCCTACTCGCTTTTGGAACATCTGTTCCTGAAGTTGTGGTAAATATTTTTGCAACCATCAAAGGCAAAGGCGACATTGTCTTTGGCAATATCATTGGCAGCAATATCGCTAATATTTTACTTATACTTGGAATCTGTGGCTTTGTAGTTTCATTTTGCGTAAAAAAAGAAACAGTAAAAAAAGAGGTTCCTTTTAGCTTACTTTGCACTGTAGCGGCTGGCCTACTAATATTTTTCTCACCATTTCATAAAAATGAGTTTCTGGGTCTCAACTTTATAGATAGCCTTGTACTACTAGCTATTTTTAGTTTTTTTATAATCATTACTTTCTTATCATCAAAAAACAAACCCACAGAAATCATAGAAGAAACCACCCCAGGCCTTAGCATCAATAAAAGCATTTTATTTGCTTTAGCTGGCATCATTCTAATTCCAATCTCAGGAAAACTAGTTATTGAAAGCTCCATTTTTATTGCCAGAAACGTTGGTATATCTGAAGCACTTATCTCTCTTACCGCCATAGCTTTTGGAACTTCGTTACCAGAACTCATCACCTGCGTAGCAGCCGCCCTCAAAAACAAAACAGAAATGATAATAGGCAACGTCATGGGCTCTTTAATCTTTAACACCCTATTTGCATTAGGGATAAGTGGTCTAATAAAACCCATCGCCTTTAACCCTGCCCTAATCCTAGACTACAAGCTACTATTAATATCCAACACCCTAATCATTGTCTTTTTACTTACAGGCAAAAGATACAAACTCAACAAGCTAGAATCTGGGATATTAGTTTTGCTTTATGTTAGTTATATTATTTTTATTGGATTTCGTGGCTAAATTACTTAAAAAACTTCTTTTCAAGTTTTTGTCTCATATTAACAATGGCTATTATATAAATATTTTCTGAAGAAGTCTGATAAATAATTCGATAAGAATATAAATGCAACTCTCTAATTTCAGAGTTATCCAGCTCTGGAACAACCCTTCCTTGTTTAGGAAATGATTGAAGACTAACTGTTAAATCAACCAATCGCTCAGCAACCTCAGAAGCATAATAACAAGAGTCCTGAGCTATAAAATCATAAATATGTTTCAAATCTACTTTTGCAAGTTCTGACCAAATCACCATTTAATCATTTCTTTTTTTAACTGATCCACAGTTAAAGTATGTCCATTTTTTATTGCTTCTTGACCTTTTCTAACTTTATCAAGCACATACAATCTGTACATAATATCATCTAAACTTGCCGTACCTGGCAAACTAGATATAGCCTGTATTGCCTCATCTTTAAACTCCATATTCAACCTCCTTTATAATCCTACTTATATAATTTTTAGCTACCTCAAACCATAGATAAATTAGCACAAGTAACAAATAAACCCAATAACTGCTAAAATACCAAAAATGCAAAAAAAACCCGAGCTCCTAGCCCCTGCCGGCAGCCTAAAAAAACTTAAAACAGCTTTTATTTATGGTGCTGACGCTGTTTATGTTGGAAACTCTGTTTTTGGGCTTAGGAAATATTCGCAAAACTTATCGCTATTAGAACTAAAACAAGGCCTTGAGTATGCCCATAATTTAAACAAAAAAGTATATCTAGCAATAAACGGCTATGCACATGATAGTGACTTAAAAGAACTTGAAAACTATTTAAAAGAATTAAATACCTGCTCACCTCATGCACTTATCATAGCTGATATAGGTGTTCTTCAACTCGCAAAGCAAACGACAAACATTCCTATTCACATATCTACCCAAGCCAGCACCACAAACCTTTACGGTTGCAAGCTATGTAAAAAAAATGGCGCAAAAAGAGTAATACTTGCAAGAGAAGTCCCTCTAAAAGATTGCACCCACATAAAAAACCATCTTGATATTGAACTAGAGATATTCATCCATGGCGCAATGTGTGCTGGTTATTCTGGCAAATGCGTTATGTCTAACTACACTTCAGCACGTGATGCCAATAGAGGCGGCTGCGTACAAAACTGTCGACATTTATTTAGTATAGAAAATAAAGAATCTACCCATCTCATGAACAGCAAAGATCTAATGACCATAAAACAAATCCCAGAAATTATTAAATCTGGCATAGATTCTGTAAAAATTGAAGGTCGAATGAAATCAGAGCTTTATGTTGCTAACACAACCAGCATTTATCGTGATGCTATTGATATTTGCTATGAAGCTGTTTCTAAAAACCAGAAAATATCAAAATCAAAACTAACTCGCCACCAAAAACAGTTGCAAAAAGTATCAAACCGCACATTTTATGAAGGTTGCATCAAAAAATTTCCTCCACAATATTCTATCAATTACAACTTTGGCGGCTACCAAAAAAAAATAGAATTCTTAGGATCTGTTATTGAGATAATAAATAATAAAAACATAATTGTAGCTGTAAAAGCACCATTCAAAACAAACGATAAACTAGAAATATTATGCAAAAACCTTAAAGTATTAAAATACAAAGCAACTAAAATAAAACTTCTTAACGACCAAGAAATAGAAAAAACTAGACCTAATATGGTTGTGAAACTACCCTTTATAGATTATGCCCATAAAGGCAGTATATTAACTGCACGTATTTAAGGTCTTCTTTAAAATAGCCAACGCCCTATAAGCTGCCTGAAGCCGCACCATCTCCCTATTACCCATAAACTCAAACCGTTCACAATAAACGCCATAACTACTAGCACATGCTATATAAACTGTCCCAACCGCCTTTTCTTCACTTCCGCCATCAGGCCCTGCGATGCCAGTTATACCAACCCCAATATCAGCCTTCGCTTTTCTTTTTACACTTTCCGCCATCTGACTTGCTACAACCTCACTCACAGCACCATTTTCTTCAATAGCCACACTATTAACATCCAAAAATATCTCTTTTGCTGAATTAGCATATGTAATTATCCCCATATCAAAAATAGCTGAAGAACCTGACACATCTGTTATCATTTTAGCTACAAGACCACCAGTACAAGACTCTGCTAAAGCCAGTTTTTTTCCTAACTTTTTTAGTTTATTCACTATAGTCTCAGCAAAAGTCTCGCTATCAAAACCAATAATATATTCACTTATTTTTTTTATGATTTCCTTTTCAATACGCCCTATTCGCTTTTTAGCTTCATCAAGCTCTGCCTCCACCCTAAGCAAAACATGAGTCTCTGGAAATTTAATCTGGTACCCAAAATAAACACCCTTACCATAAAGGTCTTTCAAGCTAAGCTCTAAAGTCGACTCACCAACCCCAAAACACTTAATAATCCTATTAACAACAACCTTGCCACCCTGCCGTTCCTTTTTAATAACTTTAATAACCCCATCTTCCAACATATATTTCATTTCTCTTGGAATACCAGATAAAGCAAAAAACTCACATCCATCAATGCAAATCTGCATTCCTGGGGCTAACCCAGTTCTGTTTACTATCAATTTTGCTGTTTCTGGGATATCTGACTGCGTAGCACTTGCAGGGTTCATAGGCTTATCTCTCTTAGTAAAATAGCCTTCTATTTCTTTATAGACCTCATTATCACGAACAAGCCCCACACCTTTTGCTTTAGCTAAAACATATCTTGTATGATCATCATCTGTTGGCCCTAACCCTCCAGTCATAATAGCCACATCTGATCTCTTTGCCACATCTACAATAGTTTGCACTAGCTGTTCACGAGCATCCCCAACAATATTCACAGCCTGAACCTTAAAGCCATTCTCACTTAAAGCTTTTATTATTATTTGGCTATTAGTATCTACCACACGACCATCAAGTACTTCTTCACCAGTTATTATTAGTTCTATTTTCATTTTTGGAATTATAGCACTCTTGAATACTACAATGCTATAATTCCAAAAATGAAAAAAACGCAACCAACAATCAGTACTTTTGCCAGCACCAAGTCAACACTAATCACAGCCATAAAAGCAGGTATTGACCATATAATCTTAGAAGACTCAAAACTATCTCAAAGATCATTCTCTAACGATTTCGAAAACTCAAATTTCAACAAAGTAGCCCAGCTAGCAAAGCTAGCAAAAGCACAAAAACATGATATCAAACTATCTTTCAACCTAGACATCATCCCTCTAAAAAAACATTACCCCCTAATAAAAATGGCCCTGAAAACCCTGAAAAAAGCAAACATCAACACTATCCGTATCCAAAACCCAGGGTTAGCGCTGTTTATTAAAACATACTATCCAGCTGCAACACTCACACTAGCCACAGAAACCGGCAATTTAAACTCAAGCAGTGTGAATTTTTATAAAGATATTTTTGAAGTCCAGTCACTAAGTAACGAACTTTGCTATGAAGAAATAAAAAAAATCAGTCAAACCACATCAGCAAAACTAGAAATCCAAGTTCACGGCCCAATACTTATCGCACAATCGCCCAGACACTTCATATCTGAACATAAAAACAAAAATTCAAAAAGACACAACACAACCCCCCAACCGCCACTAAAACGTCGAATAATCGACAATGACCACCCAAACAAAACCTTAACATTCCATGAAAACCCACATGGAAACTTTATATTGAATTTTTTCGATCGTTCATTAATAGAACACCTACCAAAGCTTATCGATCTAAACCTAAAAAGCTGGTTAATAGATGCGAGAGGAGAAACTGATCAATACCTTGAAACAGCTATAACAGCCTATAAAGAAGAACTTAAAAATCACCAAGAAAGCCCAAAAGAATGGCAACCAAACACCCAAAACTTAAATAGCCTAAAAACCATTGCCAAACGCCAACTTAAACCAGGCTTCTTTTTAAAAAACAAAACAGATCAAATATTAAAACCAATAGTAAAACATACTCAAGAACTCACAAACCACACCCAAATAGGAACTGTTATAGACGCCATAAAAAATTATTGCCTAACTTTTGAGCTATTAAAACCTATAGCTATCAATGAAGAATTGTTACTAGTAACACCTGAAGGAAAAAAAGTTAATTTCTACCCAAAACAAATTTATGATTTAAAAAGAAATAAGCTTACAAACTCAAAAGATCTTAAACTTGTTCAAGTTAAATGGTTAAAGGGAATTGTGCCGCAGACTAGGGTCTATTTAAATACTTAACTAAACACTCGCAAAGAAAATATCTATCTCTCTATTAGCACTTTCCACACTATCAGAAGTATGAACAACATTTTTTCTACAGCTAAGCCCAAAGTCGCCTCGAATAGTGCCATGCTCTGCCTTAGAAGAGTCTGTAGCCCCTGCCATATCTCTAACTATCCTTACTATATCTTCAGCCTCAAAAACCACAGCTAAAATCGGTCCAGACATCATAAACTCTACCATCTCATCATAAAAGTCTTTTTCTACATGTTCTGCATAGTGTCTTGCTGCGAGTTCTTTGGTCATCATTAGCATTCTCATTGCTACAACTTTGATACCTCTATCTTCAAATCTCGTCATTATTTTACCTATCAAGCCACGCCTTAGTGCATCTGGCTTAATCAACATTAATGTACGTTCCACTGAAACTCCTCCACAATTTTTTTTAACTGGTATTTAACCCTCTTTGTAGCAGTACCACCAAAAGAATCTTTTTTATCAATCGCTGTACGAATATCAAACACATCCTCAACATCACGATCAACTTTATCAGAAAACTTTTGCAATTCTTCCAAAGTCAAACCCTCTAAATGTTTGTTGTTTTCAGAAGCATATAAAACAACTCTACCCGTAACCTCATGGGCTGTCCTAAAAGGAACACCTTTACCAACCAAATAATCAGCAAAATCTGTTGCCAAGATATACCCCTTTTTCAAAGCTAACTGAATCGCTGTTTTCCTAAATTCAACTGTTGTTAACATCTTAGAAAAACATTTCAAAGAAAGTTTTAGAGTATCAATAGTATCAAAAATAATTTCTTTATCTTCTTGAAGATCACGATTATAAGTAAGCGGCAAAGCCTTAATCAGATGTTGCAAAGCAGTGTAGTTACCAAGCACCCTCCCATTCTTACCACGAATCAGCTCTGCAATATCAGGGTTCTTCTTCTGCGGCATAATAGAGCTCCCAGTAGTAAACTCATCCCCAATAGTCACAAACCCAATCATTGGCGAATTCCAAAGCACAAGCTCCTCACAAAGCCTACTCATATGCATCATCGCAATAGAAGAATTAGAACAAAACTCCAACATATAGTCACGATCTGCAACTGCATCCATACTGTTTCGAGTCATCTTCGAAAAACCCAGCTCTTTTGCAACAAAAGCCCTATCCAACCCAAAGCTATTACCAGCCATAGCACCAGAACCTAAAGGACAATAATCCAACTTCTCCAAATTACTCACTAATCGATCACGATCACGATAAAACATTTCGAAATAAGCTAAAATATGATGCGCTAAAAGAACCGGCTGTGCTATTTGAAAATGTGTGAAACCAGGAAATTCTAATTCAACATTCTTTTCAGCTAACTCGTACAAAGCTTTTAGAGTATCCTCAACAAGCCCCAAAACCTGTTCAATTTCAGCCTTCATATAAAGCTTCATATCCGTTACTACCTGATCATTTCGAGACTTACCTGTATGCAGCTTTTTACCAACATCGCCAAGAGCTTCTGTTGTTAAACGCTCAACATAACTATGCACATCCTCATCATCAACATCAAAACTCAGTTCATTATTCTCAACTTTTTGAGATAATTCATTAAAAAACTTTTCTAATAGCGATAACTCGCCAATAGATATAATCTCTTCTTTAGCTAATGCTTTAGCATAAGCTAAGTTAGTCTTGATATCATAAGGTAAAAGGCGTTTATCAAAGCATAAAGAATAGCTCAGCTCTTTTGCATCACTATCTAACCCCTTCTTAAAACGACCACCCCAAAGTTTTTTATTCATTAATTAACCTCTAATAAAATATTTTTATTTCTTTTTATTTCTTAGTAAAGCATTAACCTTTAATGGCAAACCAAAAAGTTTAATAAAACCAACTGCATCTTTCTGGTCATAGATATCATCTTCATCAAAAGTAGCTAGCGCTTCACTATATAAAGAGTATGGCGACTTAACACCACCCAAAATAACATTCCCTTTATACAATTTAATTCTAACAGTACCAGTTACAAACTCTTGAGTCTTATCAACAAAAGCATCCAAAGACTCCCTAATAGTACAAAACCACTGACCATTATAAACAAGCTCTGCATATTTAAGTGCTATCTGCTGTTTGTAATGATATGTTGCTTTATCAAGCGTCAAAGTTTCCACTGCTTGGTGCGCAAAATATAAAATAGATCCTGCAGGGTTCTCATAAACGCCTCTAGACTTCATACCAACAAGCCTATTTTCTACTATATCTACCTGCCCAATAGCATGTTTTCCACCAATATCATTTAAAGTTTTAACAATTTGGTATGGACTAAGTTTTTTTCCATTAACAGCAACTGGAGTTCCCTTTTCAAATTCAATATCAACATACTCTGCCTTATCTGGCGCTTGCTCTACCGGGCAAGTAAGTGTCCATAACTTATCATTAGGTTCATTCCAAGGATCTTCCAAGTCATAACCCTCATGGCTAATATGCCATGCATTTCTATCTTCACTATAAAGTTTTTCTCTAGCAAAAGTTATTGGCACATTCTTCTTTTCAGCATAAGCCAAAGCATCGTCACGAGACTTAAGGTCCCATCTATCATCTTTCCAAGGCGCAATAATTTTTATTGTAGGATCAATAGCCATATAACCAAGCTCAAATCTAACCTGATCATTACCTTTACCAGTACAACCATGAGCAACTGCATCAGCACCTTCTTTATGTGCTATTTCTATTTGTTTTTTTGCAATCAAAGGTCTTGCAAAAGATGTGCCTAACAAATATTTATCTTCATAAATAGCACCAGCTCTTAAAGTTGGGAAAACATAGTCACGAACAAACTCTTCTTTCAAATCTTCAATATAGATTTTAGAAGCACCCGTATTAATCGCTTTTTCTTCTAAGCCATCCAGCTCTTCTTCTTGACCAACATCAGCTGCAAAAGCAATAACTTCACACTTATAATGGTCTTTTAACCATGGAATAATTACAGATGTATCCAAACCTCCAGAATATGCTAAAACAACTTTTTTAATTTCACTCATATCTTATTCTCCTCCTACTAACTCTTTAAATTTTTCATTATTTAACAATTTTAATAATACAGCTTTTTGGCCATGCATCCTATTTTCTGCTTGATCAAACACATACGACTGGCTACTCTCCATCACAGAATCTGTAACTTCTTCACCCCTAATAGCAGGCAAACAATGCAAAAACATTGCATCTGGTTTAGCCAAGCTCATCAACTCATCATTTACCGTATATGCCTCAAAATCTTTCAAACGCTGAGCTCTCTCTTCTTCCTGACCCATAGATGTCCAAACATCTGTATAAATAACATCCACCCCCCTCACCGCTTCTTTTGGGTCATTAATAATCTTAAAGTCTGCATCTAGCTGAGGCTCATAACCTTTAGGACAAGCTACGATCATTTCAACACCCACTAAATTAGCAATCAAAATCAGCGAATTACACACATTATTACCATCACCAATATAACAACACTTCAAACCAGACAAACTTTTTTTAACTTCAAGCACAGTCAACATATCTGCTATCGACTGACATGGATGATACAAATCAGATAACCCATTAATAACTGGCACTGTTGCATACTTTGCTAACTCTTCAATATCTGCATGACTCTTAGCCCTAATCATAACCGCACTAACATACCTAGAAAGCACTCTAGCAATATCTGCCACAGGCTCTCTTACACCTAGTCCAATTTCTTGTCCTTGAATATAGATAGTCTTGCCACCAAGCTGATATGTACCAACCTCAAATGAAAGCCTGGTTCTATTAGAAGCCTTTTCAAAAATCATACCCAAAGTTTTATCAGCTAAATATTTATGCTCTTCGCCTTTTTTCACAAGCGTTTTCATTTTAGCTGCTACATCTAACATCTCTAAAATATCTACTGATTTGTAATCATTTACTTTTAAAAAATGCATAGTTTCTTCCTTATTTAAGTTTGTATCATTGAACCAATACCAACATCAGTAAAAATCTCAAGTAATATTGTATGTTCAATATTGCCATCAATTATATGAACCTGATCAACACCTTGCTCAATAGCTTTTATTGAACAAGCAAGTTTAGGCAACATACCACCCTTAATATCAGGATGTTTCATAACATCTTTTGCCTTTTCAAGAGCCATCCTACCAATAAATTCACCATCAACCTTAACCCCTCGTACATCTGTAAGATAAATTAGCTTAGACGCCTTAATAGCACTTGCAATAGCTTCTGCACAATGATCCGCATTCATATTCAATGTCTCACCTTCTTTATTTCTTCCAACAGAAGAAATAACCGGTATATAACCATTACTAGAAAGGGTGTTCAAAAGTGCTATATCAACATTTTCTATATCACCAACAAAACCTAAGTCTTTATTAGTTTTAGATTTAATTTGTTTAGCTAAAAACAAATTAGCATCTTTACCAGATAGCCCCACAGCTTTCCCACCAGCTTGATTCAATAAAGAAACAACTTCATTATTGATCTTTCCAGAAAGAACCATCTCTGTAAGTTCCATTGTTTCTTGGTCTGTAAACCTTAAGCCGTCAATAAACACAGCTTCTTTTCCAACCTTATTCATCCATTTAGAAATCTCTTTACCACCACCATGAACAATAATTGGGTTTATACCAATATACTTTAAAAGCACAACATCCTCTGCAAATCTTTTTTTCAGAGCATCATCAACCATCAAGGAACCACCATACTTAATAACCAATGTTTTATGGCTAAATTTTTTAATATATGGCAAAGCTTCCAATAAAGTATTAGCTTTTTTTATTTCTTCTTTAAACATAAGTTCGTGCTCCCTTTTTAAAAAAAGTGTCTCTTCTTTTAATTGTACTTAGTATTAATATCTATATAACCCTTGGTCAAATCACATCCCCAAGCTTTAGCTGTTGCACTCCCCAAATTCAGCTCCAAAGTTATAAAAACCTTATTATTTTTCAACTGTTCTTTTAGCGCAAAATCATCATAAGCCACTGGCATACCCTTAGCCAAAATCTGAACATCACCAAAATAAAGATCAAACTTATCTGGGTTCAATTTAACTTCTGGCGATTTACCAGCTGCTGCAATCACCCTACCCCAGTTTGGATCCTCACCATGAATCGCCGTTTTCACCAATGGTGAATCAACAACATTCATAGCAATCTTCCGAGCATCAGTACCATTAGCAGCTCCAACAACATTAACTTCAATTAGTTTTGTCGCGCCTTCACCATCAGTAGCAATCATCTTACAAAGATCAGTACAAGCCTCTGTCAATAAAGCTAAAAACACATCCTTATCTTTATTTGTCTTAATAACAACGCCATCTTCTTTAGTTGAAATCAAAAGTGCCATATCATTAGTAGAAGTATCTGTATCAACCGACGTCATATTGTAGGTATCGTTTATCGCATCTGCCAAAGCAGCCTGCAAAAACTTCTGCTCTAAGTTCGCATTAGTAACGAGATATGTTAACGTAGTCGCCATATTAGGCGCCAACATCCCAGACCCCTTAGAAATCCCAGCTACAACAACACGTTTACCATCAATTTTTGTTTCAAAGAAAGCCTGCTTCAAACAAGTGTCTGTAGTCAAAATAGCTTCCGCCGCAGCACTGCCATCAACAACATAAGGATTAGCCAAAACCTTCTTAATACCAGCTTCTAACACATCCATTGGCAACTGCTTACCAATAATCCCTGTTGATGCGACACCAACTTCACTTGCATTAATACCCAACATATCAGCTGTAATCTTTGCCATATGCTTAGTGTTCTTTGTTCCAAGCTCACCAGTACCAGCATTAGCATTTCCAGAATTCATAATAACTGCTTTTAATACATTCTTCTTAAGAACTTTTTTAGTAAAAGTCACACAAGAAGCACAAAACTTATTACGGGTAAAAACACCAGCTGATGCCGCAGCCTCTGGCACATAAATAAAAGCCAAGTCCTTTTTCTTAAATTTCAAGCCACAATGAATACCTGTTGCATATACACCTTTAATATCTGTTATTGTTTTATTTATAATTTTTTTAATCATATTAGTTAACTCCCTTTATTAATCATTTCTGTTTGTTTATCAACCTGCCCAAACACAGTATCTACATCACCATGCTCGAGCAATCGTCTATAAACATAAGAAATTGCGATTAATGAAAGAGGCAGTGTTATTATCAAACCAACAACAAAACACAATAAACCCAAAATATTAATCACGCATAACAACATCCAAAACAAAAACAAATTCCATTTAGAACCCATTGTTATACGAGAGCTACTTTTCAAAGATTCTATTACACCCTGATTTTTATCAACTATAAAATACGCATAATAACCAAACTTAACTGCCAATATAACACCTGGCACAACAAATGATATCAGCCCTAAAGCAACCAATGTTCCATATAAAGCCGTGGCAGCAATAAACCTAAAAAATAAAGGATAACAATTTAAAAGATCTTCCATCTTTGGTTTTTCGCCATCACAGATTTTCAAGCCTATCTTGATATACCCCATATTAAGAATTTGCGGCAAAACCCAACTATTAACTATATAAATAATAATCCCCATCAATACTGCCAAAAAACCATCTTCAAGAACAAAAGCTAATACCCCAGCAATTAAATTAAAGCCAGCAAATATAAGAATAATAATAGCCAGAACACCTAAAAAGAACCCAATCCGCTTTTTAGCTTCTGTCCAACCAAATATTATTGCTTCACTTTTTGAAAATTTATGCACTTTACCCTCTACTCTTTTATCAGCCTTAAGCCAATTAAAAATATCTAGCTAAAGCTGTAAGACCCGTTGTTTCTTCCAGCCCCAACATAACATTCATATTTTGTATTGCCTGTCCCGAAGCACCTTTGATCAAATTATCAATCGCAGAAAAAATCACAATCTTATTTGTGTCCTCAAAAACCTTACAAGCCAAAAGACATTTATTAGAACCAGCCACATACTTTGTAGACACCATAGCCAAGTCATCTTTTATAGTCACAAAAGACGCATCTTTATAAAAATTATTATAAATAACCTGAACTTCTTTCAAAGTTAAACCATTTTTATTATCTATATACATAGAGGCCAATATACCTCTATTCATAGGCACCAAATGCGGCGAAAAAAGCACTTTTGCATTCAAAGCCTCTTCCATCTCTGCTGTATGTCTATGAGTACCTGTCCCATAAGAAGCAATATTCTCGTTCGCTTCACAATAAAGTGAACTAACCTTCAAACCACGACCAGCGCCCGTAACTCCAGACTTGGCATCAATAACAACAACACCATCTAGCAAACCCTTTTGAGCTAGCGGGTACAAGCCCATAATAACAGCAGTTGCATAACAACCTGGAGATGCACAAACCTTACTATTTTTGATCTTTTCAGAATGAAATTCTGGATAACCCAAAGCAACCTCAGATAATAGCTCTGGGCTTTCGTGCTCTACACCATAATATTTTTTAAATACATCTGCGCTATCCAACCTAAAATCTGCGGACAAGTCCACAATTTTCATGTCTTTCTTATATAAGACCCTCATCATTTTATGAGTTGTTGCATGCGGTAAGGCCAAGAAAAGAACATCAACACCTGAAACAGTTTCAGGATCAAACTTTTCTAAGATTATATTGTCAAATATATCTAATTGCGGAAAAACATCGCCTAAAGATTTACCAGCATAACTTTGGGAATATAGCTTTACAACACTAGCCTCAGGATGATTATTAAGAATTCGACAAAGCTCGATCCCTGTATATCCGGTAGCCCCTACTACGCCTACTTTAATCATTTAGAGCTTATGATTCTTTTAGTTTAACGCGAGAAGCTTTAGCGCCAATCTTTTTACGGATGTAATAAAGTCTAGCTCTTCTAACCTTCCCTTTTCTTGTTACTGTTACATTTTCTACCTGAGGCGAATGTAATAAATAAGTTTTTTCAACACCTACACGCCCAATAACTTTACGAACAGAAAAACTCAAGCGGCTATCTTTACCTTTTACTACAGTAACAAGTCCTTCAAATTTCTGAATACGTTTTTTCTTTCCTTCAATAATATATTTATCAACAACTACAGAATCCCCAACCCTAAAAGATGGAACCACCTTTTTTCGTTGTTTTTTTTCAATTGCTTCAATTATTGCATTCTTCATCTTCATTCTCCCTTAACACAGTTAATAGTTCTTGTTGCTCATCTACATCTAGTTTATAGTTCATAAACAAGCTTGGCTTATTAAATAATGTTTCTTTGATTGCCATCTTTTTGCGCCAAGCATTCATTTTTTTATGATGACCATCCAATAGAACCGCTGGCACATTTAAATCATCTACAATTCTCGGCTGTGTATATTGAGGACACTCTAGTAAACCACTAATAATCGAGTCTTCCTGCACACAATCTTCCTTACCTACAACACCAGGAATCTGCCTTAAAACTGCTTCTGTCATCATCAAGGCTGGTAATTCACCAGTTGATAATACAAAGTCGCCAATCGATATCTTTTCTATATCAAATAACTCAAAAACCCTCTCATCCATGCCTTCATAATATCCGGCAATAATGATCAGGCCTTTTTGTCTCTTAAATTCACAAGCTGTTGCTTGATCAAACTTCCGCCCTTTTGGGCACGTATATAATAGACGATAATCCTGGTAATTATCAATACTTAGGATAGCCCTTTTAATCACATCTGCTTTTAAGATCAAGCCCTTCTTATAACCAAACGGATAATCATCAACTTTATTGTGCTTAGATTGTGCATAAGCCCTAATATCAACAAACTCAATATCAAAGAGGCCAGCTTCATAACCTCTTTTAAAAATACCCTTAAAAAAATACTCTCGCATTTCATTTGGAAATAGCGAGAGTATATAAATTTTCATATTCTTATTCTTACTACTAAGTTAAGATATTAAGTTATGGCTTAATGCCAGTATCAGCAACTGGGTTAATCTTTTGAACGACACCATCTTTAAGTAGAATTTCCATTCCACCAAGCTTCTCGTAAAGATTATCTCCCTCAGAAACCGAAACAAAGCCATCAACCGTACCTTGGTTAAAGAATGTATTTATCTTTAGCTCATCAACCAACTTTGTTCGACCGCTAAGCTCTTCACGGCTCTTTTCTAACTGAACCTTTTCCGCACTTAACTGTTGAATCAAGACCTGCACACCACTTTGTGATGCATCACCACTCAAATCTGTCATCATTTTTTCGATCTCTAATAAACGAGCATCTGTACGCTTTAAAGATTCTTTAATCTCAAAATGCATATATTCTTTAAACTTATCTGTAACAACCACTTTTACAACAACATTTCTTTTTAAAGTAACTGATTTACTCTGTTTTTTTGGTTCAGAAACTTTGCTTTTTTCTTTTGCTTTAGTCATAAAATCCCCTCAAAAACAACCTAGTTTTTTGTTAAAATCTCAACCGTAACTTTTTTATCACTTCTAGCCGCTGCTGCTTTTACAACTGTTCTAATTGCATTTGCAATACGACCTTCTTTACCTATTACTTTACCAATATCATCTGAAGCAACTTTGATTTCTAAAATCATAACACTTTCTCCAGAAGTTTCATTTATCTGCACTTCTTCAGGAATATCTACTAACGCTTTTATTATCATTTCAACTAACTGTTTCATTGTTCTTACCCCTGTTCTAAAAATTAAGCTGATTTAAGCTTTCTGTGCTGCTTTCTTTTCCTTTTTTGATACACCTGGCTTATTTGGAACCTTTACAACTTTTGGTAATACACCATTTTCGCCAAGTAAACGAGCTACTGGCTCTGACGGCTGTGCTCCAACTGACAACCAATATTCAACACGATCCTGCTTAATCTCAAAATGAACTGGATTTAATGTAGGATTATACTCTCCTAAACGCTCAATAACTTCCCCATCTCTAGGGTTAGAGCCATGTGCTGCTACTAATCTATAAAATGGTCTTTTCTTTCTACCCATTCTCTTTAATCTAATTCGTACGGTCAACGTTCACCTCCTAAAAATATTTAAATTACTAAAATACTACTATCTAATTTGACAATTTTGGATTATAACAGGCATAAGCTTGGCAGGTCAATCAAGTACGAAATAATTTTTTATTAAAAACATTAATTAACACACAAAAACACAAACCAGCATAAACACCTATAAGGTTCGCAATAACATCAGAAAACTGAAAACCCCGGTAACCTGTTAAAGGCTGTAACACCTCAATAACCAAACCCATTGAAAAAAAACACCAGAAAAGAAACCTCATATCTTTCTTTTCGCTAACCACACCAAACCAAGCAGTTAGGAAAACATACATAAATATATGCGCAAAATTATCTAAAAAATGAATAGCCTTTACTTCGCTTGGTGGATTAAAGAAGGATAGGTAGATGACAAGGCCTATCCAAATGCAGCCCATTAGCAACCATTTATTCCTTAATGAGCTGCCATTTATCATTACTAGAACACCCCTAATTTCACCATAAACGCCAATCTAACATCCATCCAGCCCCCAAGTAATATAATAAACATTATTAAAAACACAACTTAGCAATCAATAAGAATTTTTCTTATTTTTATTAAAAAAAGACTTGCAAAAAAAACTATATATATAAAAACTACCATCTAAATATCTACTATCCAACAAACTAATAATCACACGTGGCAACACCACTGAAAAATAAAAATGAGTAAAAAATAAAAATAAATAATATATTTTTGTCTTTAACAAAAAAATAACAAACCATTTTGGCAAAATTGGCAAATAATTCAATAAAACCGAAATCGCATAATACTTTTTTGAGATTGATCTTACTTTAATTATAAGTTAACCCGACCTCATAGCCACAACTTTTAGTAACAGCCATAAGATATTCAATACCTAGATACTCATAATCAGAACAAATAAATATTACACGCATCTTTATTTCAAAACCAAAACTTTCTTTGTTTGCTCACTAATCCACAAATAATCTCTAATTTTCAATCCACCTCTACTATCGTTTATCATTTTTTTAAAAACTTAATATTATTTATGCTTTTAGCTTTTAAAAAAGTTCTATACAAACCATGCATAATCAACCCCATAATTTGTTTTTTATGTGGCACTGCCTTTAAAAACCTAAATATCCTTACGGGATTAAAGTAAAATAATCGATAAGCCCAATCCACTATCTTTTCAAGCTCTTTTACATCAACCTTTAAGTACCCATAATCTTTTGCAATTAAATAGCTCCGCTGCTCATCCTTATTAATATAATTCTCCACCCTTTTATAAAGCTCATTTCCTGGATTTGGTGTTACAAAACAAAAAGAAGCCGAGTGTAGTTTTGATCTTAAAGCAAGCTTAACAGTATCTATCATTTCTTTTTTAGTTTCTTCAGGAAAACCAAGCATAAAAAAACCATGTATAAAAAAACCAAGTTTATTAGATTCTTCTATCATCAACATAACTTTGTTTATATCCAAATTCTTTTTAATAACTTTTTGCATCTTAACCGATGCTGTTTCAACAGCAAACGCCACTAGAAAAGTCCCAGCTTCCTTCATTTTCTTCAGTAACTCAACTGAAAGCCTATCTGCACGCAAACCAAATGGAAAAGATAAACTGAGATCTAATTTATTTTCAATAATCAAATCTAATATTTTATTTGCTCTTTGAATATCTAAATTAAAAGAATCGTCAATGAAATGGATCTCTCTAATATTATATTGATCATATAAAATCTTTATTTCTTTTAACACATTTTCAGGAGATCTCTTTCTATACTTTTTACCGAAAATTGAATGACAATATATGCATTGATAAGGGCAGCCTCTAGTAGAAAAAACTATCATATATCTTTTATGCTTATAAATACCCAAATTAGAATATTTATTAATATCTATTAAATCCCAAGCAGGAAAAGGCAAATCATCTAGGTTTGCGTCTGGTATTTTAGCCTTATTTATTATAATTTCATTATCTTTGCTATAACTAACACCTGATATTTCAGGATACTTATTTTTATTCAACAACTCACTAATTAATTGATTAAAAGTTAATTCCGCCTCCCCAGACACAACATAGTCAATTAATTTATTACTCAAAAAATATTCAGGATCAGATGTGGCATGAGGACCGCCTACAATAATTATTTTTTCTGGGTAAATATTTCTAAAAAATGAAACAAGCAGACCAACTTCTTCTTTTTCATAAGTCATACCAGATATACCTATAAAATCAACATCCTTAGTCTCTGCCATTAAAGCTACATCCGATTTATTTTCAACCTTTAAATCAATTATAGAAACATCATGCTTACCATGTTTTATTAAATATGCAGCAATATACATCAAGCCTAAAGGGTATGAGGTAATATCTGAAAAAGATCTTTGCCGTGGTGGTGTAACTAAAACTATTTTTGCCAATACTTACCATCCCTTCAAAATAAAAAAAATTACTACCTAATTTCTCATCACAATATAGTTATCATTTAAAAAGATCACCGCTTGCATCAGCCCCCATGCGTATCTTATAAGCGCCATACTTGTCATTTGTGTATTTTGGAATAAGTAGATCGCTCTTCAAAACCGGATGGTCACGTGGCACCAAAACATGAGTTATCAAGCTTTTTTTTTGGATTAATTTCAGTGACCTAAGAGCCTCAACCAAGTCTTTAGAGTCATAAAAAGACTCAGATAATTTAAGCCTTTCATACCACTCCAAAAAACCAAGATAATCATTTGCCGGCGTTTTATAGTCAATAAAAACAGCAGTATTTGTATACAATCTAAATTCTTGCAGCTTAACAGGAACAAGGAAACACATACCTTTAGAACGATCATCTCTAATTTTTTGCATAATGTATTTAATACTATTTTTCGAAATCGACTGTTTAAGATTTTTTAAAGTATCAGTAATGCCATAATAGGATCCTATTACTAGCAATATTGATGCAATAAAAACCAATACATGTTTATACCTATCACTCAATATTTTCTTCGTTAATAAATAATACAAACAGCCAACTATTAATATTGCTGAGCTCAATGGAACTATTAAAATAGATACTCGCCAAGGCATTAAAAAAGAAATAGTAATATTACCAGTAATTATATAAATAAGAACACCAATAAAAGCAAAAATAAAGGGAATTAAAACAACAAATACAAACCTTGATTTTCTTATAAAAAATAAACAGACAACAATTAGTCCAGTTTTTATAAATACACCGATATCTAACCAAACCCTATAATCGTGATGATGTGATGCTCTATATAAACAATGAATATTTAATACTTGATTATAGATTTCTTTTGATGGCGGGATCATTGCAATAAAAGAATAAATAGATATTGGCAAAACTAACAATCCAGCCATAACACTTAGCTTAAGACAATATTGCCAATCTTTCTTTTCTAAATAAATTATAAATATATAAGATAGCCCCAAAGATAACCCTAAAGACATAACAGCTGGATGAATGCTTACAATTAAAGTAATAATAACAACAGCATAAACATACCTTTTATTTAAAAAAAATAAGATCGATAATAAAAATAGAACATTACAAGTACTTGGTTGAAAATAGTTGTTAAGCATATAGAAAGTAGCAACCCCTTTATATAGCAAATCTGGCTTGAGAATAGGGGAGAACTTTTCAATATAGTTATTTAATGGCGTATTATGGACAAGAATTAATACAGTAGCACATAAATAATATAAAAATTTTGACTTATTAATATTTAAAAACTTAAAGGGTATTTCTATTAAACATAGTATATAAATCGCATAGAAAAAAGTTGCAAATAAATAAAAAAAGTTTGGATGTAAGTAACGATACGTCAAATAAGTTATCTTGTGAAATATCGGAGCCGCAGACATAGTAGTTGCTCTATTTTTTGCAATCCAATCATTAGCAAGACCCTGACCTGCGTTATAATATCCTGGCAAAAAATAACAATTTTGGTTACTAGTATATAATGGTTTATATGTGAAAGATGCAGAAAAAAACAAACAAATCGCAGACAAAACAATCAGTTTTATAGTCCATTTTTTTAAGTTCCTATTTATAAACATCAGCACTATCTTTCTCAATAAAATACAAAAAATCCTCACTCTCTATTAAAACACTTTCTCTCCCACAAACAAACATCAACCAAATCAAAGCTAGCTTAACTCTTTTAAAAAATGACCACCTTGAACATATATTACCACTAGGTCTTCTTTCATATGTCACAAAATCATGACTAAAATCTAATTTAGCAAGTAATTCTGGCATAATTATCGTTTTACTCCGAAGTGTTTTTATTGTATCAACAACCTTTCTATCAATTAAGGCAAAGTCTGCTCTTGAAATATCAAAAGCTATTCTTCTTTTATAAAGACATTTTAAGATAGAATAAAAAAACAATGACATTATTTTAATTAAAAAAGTATCAACTCTTTTAGCATGTAAAGCCCAAACAATATCTTTTCCACCCCCCCATTTTTGGATCATTTCTGGAATGACATTAGGGTTATCTTGCCCATCATCAGCTAAAATAATAGCGGCTGAACCAACACACACCCCGAGGCCTACCCTTATAGCCATATGCTGACCCTTATTTGCAGCAAGCCTTACACACCGCACAATATTTATTTTTAAGTTTAAAACAACATCAAAAACACTATCTTGAGAGCAATCATCAACAACAACAATTTCATGTTTTTGGCCACTAGATACTAAAAGGTCATGAATTTCAGTCACTGTATCAGAAATACATTTAGCGCCATTAAACGTTGGAATAATAATAGAAATTAACTTTTCAGACATTTTTTTGCTGCTTATATATGTAGTAAGAAAAAGATTTTATTGTTGGGTAGGCAGCAAATACCATGGGCTCAACAGATATATTAAAAATCTGCTTTACTGAGTTTAATAACATCATTATCAAAATAGAATCAAAACCCATTTGACTTATCTCTAAATCAATATCAACTTCATTAACACCTTTTTTTAATAAGTTTGAACAAACACTTTTTACTCGCCCCATTACTTGATCCAAGCTTGAAATACTTGGCATCAATAAATCTCCATTCTCACCCAAACCCAACACTAGCGATCTACCATTTAACATTTCATAAATTTTTTCATTTTCACCATAAAAAATAATATATTGGTTATTGAGTGGGTTTTTAAGAATCTCATCCAGTACATTAATAGCCATTTTTGATGGCAAAGGACTAAACCCTGATAAATAATAATAATCCAAATCATCTTCAGCTAGTTGCATGCCTAACTCCCATAAAGGCCAATTAACTGTAATATACCTACAACTATTATTTCTTTTACTTTCTATGTATTCATCCATAAAACTATTTGCCACCGCATAACAACCCCTATTAAAATCACCAAAAAAAACTGATACCGAAGAAAATGCAATAAAAAATTCCAGCGGCTCATCTTTTGTTGCCTTATCTAACAACATAGTCCCCAAAACCTTTGGAGTAGTAATCCTCTCAATATCCTCATCCGTACAGTTTAAAAGACTATTATCAGCAGCTAAACCAGCGCAATGAAAAACACCATTAATTTCTTTATATTTATCTTTAATTTTTGCAATATTTAATTCTAAGCTATCAAAATCCGCTACATCTATCTCAAAAAACTCAGCAACAACACCAAAACCCCTTAAGTGATTAAGTTTCTTTGCTATATTTTTATCAAAACCACTTCTACTAGCCAAAACTATATTACAGCTTACTTTATGTGCTAAATAACAAGCGACTTCAAAACCAAGCGCTCCGCTACCACCAATAATTAGATAAGTATTACCTTCTTTTGGCATAATAGAAGCAGCTCTACCCTGCTCATTATTTTTTACTAACTTTTTACAATAAAAGTTATTTTTGATAAAACTTAATGAAGTGTTTTTTATAGATTCACAAAAAACAAGTTGACCCAAAATATCCACTTTCTTTTCTGGTAATAACTGACAACAATCTATATCCAAATTTATAAAAAAAACATTACTCTTTTTAGGAATAGAGCTAGCAAGCCCAAACAACCCATACCCAATTGGAGCACTATTATAGTCAAAACTATTTAGAGTTATTATTCTTATCTGTGCCTTTATACCACTGCTAACAACAGCTTGATACATAAAAATAATAGGATTTAATATCTGATAACAAAACTCTTTATTAAAGCTATTTATATCTACTAATTTAGCCAAATTAAAAATTATTCTAGATGGAACTAAACCTTGCTCTAATAACAAAGTTATTAACTGCTCATGATTTTTTTTATATCTTGTATCAAAACAGTAAGTTCGATCATCTTCTTTTCTAAAGCTTTTGCATGGTTTTACAAAAATGATTTTTATATCACGAAATAACACATGCTTTTTTAGCTGAGAAAGCATTTTTGTATTATTATCAAAAAGAACAATAACCTCGTTTGAAGTTAATCCTAAAAATTCTTCACTCAAATCAACTTTTTGCTGGATAGAATTAAAACAATATATACTTTTTGAATCCATCAGAGATTTTTTTTGACAATGCTTAAGAGCCCAAAATGATTTTCTTATAAAAACAGCATCAAGTATCGGAACTACCCTATATTTATTTTCAGGATATAAATCAATACCCGTCATTTCTTTTCCTTCTAAAAATAATTTTGAGATTCCTTCTAAAGTTTCTGCATCCTGATCAGAAACAGACTCTTTTTCTGATTGCTTTTCTAATATAGTTTTTTCTAATTCTCCAAAACCAGCAATATATTCTTTTAATTGCTCCACCAAATCATAAATAGTTCTTGCAATAAATATTTTTCTAAACTTAAAATGATCTCTTCTACAAAAAAGAGTATAGGCAATATCACCCAAATAATAGTCATTAACATGACTCATCAACCAACTTTTTGTTTTATCCAACTTAAGCATCAATCTCTCAATTGACTTATCTGAAAAAACCACAAGAAAAGGCCGTTCTGGTTTGGTTAGATATTTATAATCCGAAACAGACTCTTCTAATACCAAATGAGCATTTGTACCACTAAGACCAAAAGAACTAATTGCCGCTCGCCTAGTCCGAAACGGCGTTCTAAGCCAAGGAGATAAAGAGTCCTGAATATAAAAGGGACTATTAGAAAGATCCACCAACTTATTAATAGACGTATAGTTTATTGATGGAACAAGCTGCTGATTATCTAGGCATAACAACAGCTTCACAAGACCAACCCCACCAGCCGCTGCTGAAGCATGACCTATATTTGTTTTTACAGAGCCAAGAGCACAAAACTGTTTCAGTTTGGTTCTTTTATTAAAAACATCAGAAAGCGCATCTAACTCAATTGGATCACCAAGCTTTGTGCCTGTACCATGTGCCTCTATATAATCAAGAGACTCTGGATTAATATCGTATTTTGAATAGACCTCTTCTATTAAATTTGACTGAGCTTTTTTATTTGGTGCTGTAAGACCATTAGATTTCCCGTCATGGTTAATGGCTGACCCCTTAATCACACCATGAATATAGTCTTTATCTTTCAAAGCCTCACTAAGTTTTTTTAATAAAACAACTGAAACACCCTCCCCAGGTACAAATCCATCCGCTTTTTCATCAAAAGATTTACACTTACCATCTGATGAAAGCATTTCTGCCTGACTCATTCTTACAAAAGATTTTGGAGAAAGATAAAGGGTTACACCACCAGCTAACATCATATCTGCTTCTCCAGATATAATAGCTTTACAAGCACGATCAACAGCCACTAATGAAGAAGAACAAGCTGTATCAATAGTCATCGTTGGGCCATTTAAATCCAAATAATAAGAAATTCGCCCAGCAAACATTGAAGAAGCATTCCCCGTAAGTTCATACGCACTCATATCATTTTGAGATGCTTCAAACAACATTTCCTGGTACTCATTACTCATCACACCTGCAAAAAGACCGCATTTAAATTTTTTCAATCTATTTTTTGGGTATCCCGCTTGCTGCAAAACAAAATAACAAGACTCCAAAAACAATCTATGCTGAGGATCAATCAGCTCTGCTTCATGCGGTAATATTGAAAAAAAATCTGCATCAAACATATCAATCTCAGATAAAAAACCACCCCATTTACAATAAGTTTTATCAAAAACCCCTCTTTTTTGATCATAATAGTTTCTATAGTCCCACCTAGATGCAGGGACTTCCTGAACAAAAGATTTTCCAAGCTTTAGATTATCCCAAAATTCATCTAAAGAACTTGCACCAGGCACCTTTGCATAATAAGCAACAATAGCGACATCATTATCATTTACTTTTGGTAAAATATTTTGTATATCCCCAGTCTCCACAGAGCATATATTCTTTTCATTTTTAGTATTGAAAAGAATACCCTCTAAATAATTAGCTAATTTACTAATAGTAAAATATTCAAAAAGGATTGAAACCGGCAAATTTAATTCGAGTTTTCTATTAACTCTATTTACCAACGCAACAGATAAAATCGAGTCTATACCAAGCTCTTGAAATGTTTGGTCATTATGTTTTTGTTTTAGAGATAATCCTGATATTTCTTTTATTATCTTATAAATTTCAGCAAATATTTTTCGAGCGCCACAGATATCAAATCTTTTATTCTGCAAATCTGGTCTATAGATATCTTTTAACACACTATCTCGAAGTTTATATCTCTGTTTCTTGCCTGTAGATGTAGATGGCAAGTCATTTGTTATTATTATTATTTGAGGTGATTTACTTATACCGATTTTTTGCTTAACAAAGCTTTTAAGCTCTTTTTTTAAGATATCCGTTTCTTCTATTTTAGAATTTAATTGTATATAAGCCACTATCTGCATCAAGCCATCACCACCATCGACACCTATAACCACACAATCATGAACTTTTTTATTCATTAAAAGAACTACCTCAACTTCAACAGGAGAAACCCAAGCCCCATTAATTTTCAACATATCATCACATCTACCTTGAAACCAATAAAAACCATCTTTATCTACTAAATATTTATCTCTTGTATATAACCAATCCCCTCTAAAGGTATCTTTGCTAAGTTCATGCTTATTCCAATAAAAAGGCGCGGTACTACTTGTTTTTACCATCAAATTACCTACAACCCCATCTGAAACAGGAACACCCTTTTCATCTACTATCTTTGCCTCATTAGGAAACACTATTTTGCCACTTGAACCAGGTTTTATATTTTTAGAGTCATTAGAAATAAAAGTATGTAAAGTCTCCGTACATCCTATTCCATCAAAAATATCAACCCCAAATATATTCTTCCACTGATTATAAATATCTACAGGCAAAGGCTCCGCAGCAGACACACAGACTCTAATAGAATGGTTTATACTTACTTTTTCTATTTGAACAAACTCAAGTACATCTTTATAGCTTTTTGGAGTTGCAAAAAAGATAGTTGGTTTTTTATTTTTAATAACATTTAATATTGTTTCAGCAATAGATGGTAATGGATTAAGTATAGTTGTTGCCCCCCTACTAAAAGGCAACGTAATACTATTGGTAAAACCATAAGCATGAAACAACTTAGATGTTGAAAAACAAACATCAGATTCATTAAGGCTCAATACCTTATCTGCAAATGCCTTAGATGAATCTGGTATATCCTTATGCAAATGAACAACCGCCTTTGGCTTTCCAGTAGATCCAGAACTATACAGCCAAAAAGCCATATCTGCTGCCTTGGTATCAGCAACTACCAAATCATATGAAGCTTCATTCATCTTAGAACCCAACGAATCAGCTTCTTCATATTCACTATCTCCAGTTATAAATATCTTCTTGAGAAAAGGGCAAAGATGTCTAATATCATTAATTAAGGGATATAAATACTCATCAACAACAATCACTTTCGCACGACTATCATTAAGCAAAAAACAATATTCATTTGCAGTTAAATATGTATTAAGCGGAACAGGAATTGCGCCTATTTTAGCTGCTCCAAAAAATGAATATATAAACTCAGGCGTATCATAAAGAAGCAAAGCAACTCTATTTTCTATCTCTACCCCAACACCTCTTAAAACATTACCTAATTTATTTATATTTATACTTAATTGATTATAGGTATAAGCTTCATCGTTATATAAAACAGCTATTTTATGGGTATTTTTTTTATCTAATTTTTTTTCAATAATTCTTACAATATTTAAATTATCTTTTTCTAAGAAAATTCCACCTTGATTCATAGATAGATAATACATTAAATAAAACAAAAAAATAAGTACAGATCAGGAACAAAATATGCTAATTAATAATTGCTGAAGACATTCTTTCATAACGACCTTTTAACTCCAAAAAATCTGGTAAAAACATTGCCCACATCACAATATTGTCACACCATACCCCATTCCAATAATGCTGCCTAAGTACCCCCTCTTTTTTAGCCCCTAAATATTCCATAAATTTACATGCTTTATTCGCCTCTTGCTGAAAAGCATATGTTTTATTTAGCTGCAAAGTTTCAAAAGCAAATCTTTGAACCAAGTAATACACTTCAAAAACATGCACCCTGTGCTCAACCCCTAACAACAACTTACCAATCTCTGCTTTTTTTGCAAGAACATCTATATTATCAACTGACACCGTGCCAATAGCTTTTGATGTATTTAGTTCTTCAATAATAAAATAATAGTTCATGTTTTCATCAAAGTACTTCTCTAAAAAAATTTCATGTTTTTTCTTGGTAAGTTTATCAAGTGAAAAAGTAATATGCGATCCAATCTCTGGATTATTCCGCCAGTTCAAAATTAAACTAGTGTCATCACCTGTTATTTCTCTTAACCGGGTATATTCACCCACCTGAACAGGGAAAGGGTAGAGTTTCTTATGTAATAGATTCTTATTATTCATAGGTGCCTGGTAATCTTATGATAATTGCTATAGCACAGTCAATTCAATACTCATTATAAGAAATAACACCTAAAGACATATTCACCAAATCTAATATAAAATATGTATATATGAACAATACGCTTATAACATACAAAGATCTCTTCTCATGGGGAACAAATGAATTACAGGCAGAAAAAAACACCTCAGAATATGAAAGCAAATATCTAATTTGTTTATTATTTGATATCCCCCTAAAAAAATTTGATAGTATTTTAAATACAAAAGCTAAAAACCAGAAACTTATTGAGAAGTTCATATCTACGATCAAAAAAAGAAAAAAAGGAACGCCTTTAGCTTATTTATTAAATACCTGGTTTTTTAAAGAAAAAAAATACTATGTAGATAAGGGGGTATTTATCCCTAGACCTGAAACAGAAAGAGTTGTTAACGCCACAAAAAACCTTATTTCTGAAATGAATTATGAATTAACAGATATCACAATTCTAGAAATAGGGTTTGGAACTGGTGTTATTAGCATTGAACTTGCTCAACTATACTACGATTTAAAAATACTGAGTTGGGACATTAACACCCAAGCACTCATAAATGCAAAAAAAAATACCACTCTATATAAAACAAAAAATACCACTTTTATAAACAAAGATTTTTTTGAAGACCAAAAAACATGGGGCCCAATAATTCATGCAGAAAAACCTGTTATAATTGTTGGGAATCCGCCATACATTCCTAATAACCATATCAAAAATCTCTACCCTATTGTCTGGCAAAATGAACCCATTGATGCATTAGCGGGTGGCACCAAAGGTCTTGATTTCTATATCAAACTCTTTGAAATCGCATCACAAGGAAAAAACAATTCTTTAGTCCTCGAGTTTGGTTTAAATCAAGAAACGTTATTAAAAAAAATTATAAATAGTTACAAAAATAAAAAAATCCATATAATATCTGCAAAAAAAAGCATACCAAAAGTACTTGTTGTAAAGAACATTTACTATTAGTAGAATATTACTTCTTTTATAGATTTTACTGTAAAATTATTCATTTACCGCTCAAGCTAAGGATTTGTAATGCCAAACGTTCTTCTTCTAACTACACCAGAAACACCTACCTTCACATCTAACTTTGGATATCCAATTGGATTAATGTACATAGCTTCCTATCTTAGAAAACACACAAATTGTGAAGTTCGTATAATTGATCTAAAAATAACTAAACTCAATAAAGATGAGCTACTACACACAATACGTGAAAACTCTTATCAGTATATAGGCATCAGTGGAATGTCTTTCGAATCAGAAAGCATCAACTCCTTAACTAAAAATATAAAGGCAGAGCTACCAGATACAAAAATTATTATTGGTGGTCCATATGCATCTTGTGAAGATTATCATGATATCTTAAAAAACAAATCAATTGATTATATTGTTAAAGGTGAAGGAGAAGAAGTTTTTGAAAAACTAATAACAGCAATTGAAAATGGAAACCCAACACCAACAATACCTGGATTAATTTACAAAAAAAACGGGAAAACCACTATTCACGACAACATTATCCCCTCACAACCATTAGATAACTATCCATTTCCAGCCTGGGATTTAATAAATATAGAAAAGTATCATAAAAAACGACAAAGCCTATTTTATAAATACAAAAGACAAATGACCATTGTCACTTCTCGAGGATGTCCCTACCAATGCATATATTGTCATTCCATATTCGGAAAAAAGCATAGAACCAGAAGTGCAGAAAACGTTTTCAAAGAAATAGAATATCTATATAAAACATATAATATTCAAGAATTTTATATTGCTGACGATGGATTCAATCTTGATATAGCAAGAGCAGAAAAAATCTGCGATTTAATAATTGAAAGTAATATTAAAATCGGAATTTTATTTCCAAATGGCCTCCGCGCTGATCGCATGGAAGTCTCTCTATTACAAAAAATGAAAAAAGCCGGCGTTTTTTATATTGGCTACTCTGTAGAAACCGCATCAAAAAGATTACAAAAATACATTAAAAAAAATAATGATCTAGATAAACTTTTATATATAGTTGAAGAAACAGCAAAATTAAATATTTTTACCAGAGGCTACTTTATGTTAGGTTTCCCAACTGAAACCATATCTGAAATCAAAGAAACAATTAATTTCTCACTAAAAGCAAAATTTCATGCCACAACATTCTTTATTGTCACACCAAACCCTGGAACAGAATTATTTGATATTACAAAACAAAAAATACCTTCACATAAAAAGGACATTAAAAGTTTTCACTATCACAATGCATTAGGCTATAGTATTTCTGAAGTTCCAGACGATAAAATCCAAAAACTTCGACAAAAAGCCATCCTGTTACACATGTTAAACCCAACACAGCTACTACGAACCCTAAAAGTTCTTTTCATAATTTGCGGTTTCAATATTTTCCCTCAAATTTTCAGAGCTTTTAAAATAAACTTTACCGTCTTTATTCATCGCTACAAAGAGAACAAATGTCAGAAGTAATTTTAATAACCACATCAAAACAACTTGGATATGTTTCCGTCGGGAGCCATCCAATTGGTTTAATGTATATAGCCTCATATTTAAGAGACCTTGATAGGCACAATGTCAGGATTATAGATCAAAAAATCAAAGCTTTATCAGAAAGTGATCTGACAACAAAGCTAAAAAAATACCAACCAAAATTCATCGGAATTACAGGCATGACTTATGAATTAGATGCAATTTGCGCACTAGCCTCTATGATCAAAAAAACACTTCCAAAGGTGCACATTATTATAGGTGGCTGTCATGCCACAAGTAGTCCAGAAGATTTTATTAAATTTGATTTTATAGATTATGTAATCTGTGGAGAAGGTGAAATATCATTTTCAGAACTAATCAAATCTATAAACCATGGCTTTCTATATCCAAAAATATCCGGTCTAGCTTACAAAAAAAATGGGCACATTATATATAATAAAATAGAATCGCCTTCTATATCACTAGACAAACTCCCATTCCCAGCTTGGGATTTAATTGATATAGATGCCTATTCTAAAACAAAAAGACCCTTACTAAACTACAAACAAAAAAAGTTTATGACTATTTATTCAAGCAGAGGGTGCCCGTTTCATTGCATATATTGCCATTCAATTTTTGGAAAAAAGCTACGTTCAAGAAGCGCCGAAAATATCTTTAAAGAAATTATGATTTTATATAGCAAATATCAAATCAAAGAATTCTTATTTGCAGACGATGCCTTTAACATGAATGTCAGTATAGCAGAAAAATTGATGGACTATATTATTGATAGTGGCATAAAAATACACATTTCCTTTGCCTGCGGGTTAAGAGGTGACTATATGACCACTAAACTACTAGATAAAATGAAAGCAGCCGGAACTTTTTATATAACATACGCAGTAGAAACCGCTTCACCTAGGCTACAAAAATTAATTAAAAAGAATTTAAACCTAGAAAAATTAACAACTATTATAAATGAAACTGTAAAAAGAGGAATTTTTACACGTGGTTGCTTTATGTTTGGATTCCCTACAGAAACAAAAAAAGAATTATATAATACTATAAAATATGCTCTAAACTCAAAATTCCATGCAGCTAATTTTTTCATAGTCACCCCATACCCAGGCACAGAACTTTTTTATAACATAAAAGATAAATTATCAGATAGCCACCTCAACAGCATTTATCACTACAGAAAATCTGACGGCTATGGTCTCTCAAATATTAATCGAAAAGATTTTAGTAAAATAGTAAGAAATAGCAAAATAAAATTCTTGATTCAGCCCATTCGTTTATATAGATACTTCATGATTATACCAAAAACTGACTTTATATATAAAAGCTATTTAGTTTTTATACGATACTGTCAAATTCTATTAAACAGATCTATAGATAAAAAAAGAAATGCCTAAAGAACAAAAAAATATCATTCTTATAGCTGCAAATAAAAGAGCTCAAGGGGAACCATCACTTGGCATAGCCTACTTAGCCTCATATATCAGAAAATATCATTCATCTGACTCAGAGAGTATTAAAATAAGCTTGCTCAACTACATACCCAAATCTTTAGATAAAATCAAAAATTTAAAACCTGCTATTATTGGCATAAGTGCCTTAACAGAGCAATATTCTGATGCTATAAAATTTGCAAAATCCATAAAAGAAACATGTGATGTTCCATTGATTATTGGTGGGCAACACATTTCAATGTTACCCTCATCATTTGACCCTATCTTTGCTTTTGGAATCATTGGAGAAGGAGAACAAACGTTCCTTGAAGTTATAAATCTCGTACTATCTGAAAGCAACTATATAAAAAAACTAGCTAATATAAACGGCGTTATATTTTATAAGAATCACAAATTAATAAAAACACCGCCTAGAAGTCTAATAAAAAATTTAGATGAAATCCCACCACCAGCCAGAGATCTTTTCAATATGGACTTCTACTTATCTGAAAAGAAAAACGTTTTTGGATTAACTTTTGGCAGAGGGTTACATATGTTCACATCCCGAGGTTGTCCATATAACTGCACATATTGCTCTTCATCTGCTTTCTGGAAACACATTAGATATCACTCAGCTGAATATGTAATTAATGAGATAAAAACCTTAATCAACAAATACAAAGTAAAATATATTCATATTTTTGATGATTTATTTGTTTTTAATAAAAAGCGACTATCTAAAATAGTAGAATTAATTGTAGAAAATAAAATTAATAAACAAGTATCTTTCGGGGTTTTTGCTAGAGTTGACCATATTGATACTGAAACATGCCTGCTCTTAAAAAAAATGAATGTTAATTTTATTGAATTCGGAATAGAATCTGGAACACAGCAAAACATACAGTATCTTAAAGATGGAAATATAACTTTAGAAATAGTTGAATCCGCAATAGCTTTATGCAAAAAACACAACTTTAAGAAAGGAGGTAACTTCATCATAGGAAACCCTCTAGAAACAGAAAAAGATATACTTCAAACACTAAAATTCATAAAAAAACTAGACTTAGATAAATTTGCTTTTTACCCTTGCACCCTCACCCCTGGCTCAAAATTATGGAATAATTTTGTTGAAAAAAAAATAACCCAATTAAAAAAAAACAACAAAATCATTTCCATTGAACAGGAAAAAATAAAAATCCAAAAAGAACTACTTAAAAAATATGGGAAAACATACTTAAATAAAACTGTTTCTAAAGAAAGGTTCCAGGCAATATGCAAACTATTTGAAACAGAAAGAAAGAAGAAACATCCCTTTGAATGGAAAAAAGCATTTCCAGAAGAAGAATAAGTCAAAATGAAATTTCATTTAATAAATAATTAAAAATATAATTCAAACCAGAAAGAACATGACAAATAAAAACAAATAAAAGAACAAAATCTTTAACCTGATAAAATTTATTCTTTTGAATCTGCTTCAGCCACTCATATAAAGTGACAAAAAACCAAATATAATTACATATAAAGATCTGCCAAGCTAAATTGCCATGATACATTCTTGACCCTGTCTCACAAAGCATCATGCCTATCATCATGGCACAAACAAATAATATAAAAGCATATTTTAAATTTAAACTTCTCAAAAAATACTTAAAATTAAAAAAGTTGCTGGAAATAAAATTGATGCAATTATTGGCAAAAACATATGGTTTGTATCACTGGTGTCCGGTAAAAATAAAATAACCCAAGAATAAAACAGGCACAAAAAAACACGTCATAGACGTGTTTTTAATATTTAAGATAGGCTATCCTCTTAATTCTACTAAAAATACGGAGGAAT
>Ga0233447_1000388_pt1 | contig 51448 bp, 47 predicted proteins | sample SI_124_October20_3_FD_183014 | JGI IMG/M metagenome (GOLD analysis project Ga0233447, IMG submission 183014) | Seawater microbial communities from Saanich Inlet, British Columbia, Canada - SI_124_October2016_135_MG | ecosystem: Environmental > Aquatic > Marine > Inlet | place: Canada: British...
CGTACCCGATCCCGCTCTTTTGACTGAAGATCAAACTCCTTGAGGATGACGTAATCATGGGTGGACAGAAATATCTGCACACCTAATCGCTGCAGCTCAATCAGGATGGCAACAACCGTTTTCATTAGCCTGGGATTAAGGTTGGTTTCAGGCTCGTCCCAACAGAGGACTGCCCCTTGCAGAAGAGTGCCATTCTGGATCAACACCCAGAGTAGCGCCAGTTTACGTATCCCCTCTGCAAGCAGGGTGAATTCCAGTTCACCCTGTCGATTCTTGAGAAAGAATTCTTCATTTTTGATGATCACTTTTCCATCCATCGCCTCTTGCAACAGCTTCAGAATTTTCTTCCGCTTTGCATCAGTTGGACCTTTCAGGGTACCCAGGAACACCCTGTCGATGATATCTGCATAGACCTCTTCAAAGTGGATATGACGCTGTGAGTAGAGTGAGCGGAATCCGGGGGCATTCGCCATCATATCCTTGACCGGAATATAGACCGCCTGAAGTTCCTCTTCCATCCATCGCCTATAAGAGCCCGAAGGTTTAACGCCATCAGCTGTTTTTGTATGGTTTGAGAGGGTGATCCTGGTCTTGATTGAATCACCTTCAGGAAGCGTCCTTTTCCACTCCACATAACCTTTTGAGCTAACGGATGAGCGTTTTACCAGCCGTCCAATCTGCTCTTTGGAGGGTAGAAAGACCTTGTTTATTTTTTCAGTCAGGCTCTTTTGGCTACGGGTGATATCACTCGCTGCATAAATCAGCTTGAGAATATGGGTTTTTCCTGTCCCATTGGCTCCTACAAAAATATTGATACCGGGAGAGAAGATCATCTCTAAATCTTCAAAGGCGGTGAATTTCTCTAATTTTATCGACTGATACACTTCCCTCTCCCTCTATTCATTGAATTCTCACCCGCTCACCCGCCTCAATAGCCAGAGTTAACCGCTCTTTTAGCTGCTGGAGGTATTGCTCCACCTCTTCTTGGGTCTCAATCATCAGGACACCTTCACCAGCCACTGTTGCTGGTCGAATTGTGGTGATCTTTTTCGCAGCTGGTGCCGCTGGCTCTTTGTTGTCTGATGGCGAACTGTTTGAGTGGCTCTGAGACCGTTGTTGCTTGATATAGAGGTTGATTGCCTCATAGGCCTGCTCTTCCTGATCTTTAGATTCTGACTGGTCTGTGAGCACTTGATAGATCGCAACCGTCTCCCCAATCCTTCTGATGCTCTCCTGCAACGGTCTTAACGTACTGTTCCTGAGACCGTCGGGCGCTTTCACTACATCGAGCTCTTGGGTAACCTGTCTGATCCGTTCATCGATCTTTTCCACTGCATGGCTGCGCTTTTCGTCCAGTAGCCGGTTATTGATCTCACGCAGCTGTTCAATCAACCCATTGACCTGACGAATCTGCCCGTATGGGGTCTCACTATTGTAGATAGATTTGAGCTGATTCAGAGCATCCTGAGCCTCTACATCTTTTTCAAGGATACCTTGGTTGATAGAGAACTCCTGCTTCAGCGCCTGCTCCAATGATTTCCATGTACTGAACTGTTTATTGTAGAAGTCATCGAGATCTTCAAAGTCCTCTACAAAATTATTCAGCGCACTCGCACTATCGATCAACTTCTGAATCAGGTTATAGCTGTTTCCCTGCCCCAGTAGCTCTTCTACCAACGCTATACCGGTACCTATCGCATGTTTCCCTGGATAGTGCCCGGTCTCTGACTTGCTATTAAAATCATTGAGGGCCTGCTGCCAGCATTCCAATTCATGCCTGAGCAGCGCCTCCAGCTCTTTCTCACTACTTCCTGGAACCGTCTTGTTGAAGAGCTGCTTGGTGAGTTTGATTGCACGATTGAGCTGATCATCCCCCATCTGTTTACGCTTTTTGACCCGTATCTCACTGCGCTTTCTGGTACTGGTTAGAGGCTCATACGCTTGATCCAGTGCGAGCACACTCTTTTGATAGGTGATCTCCAACTTCCCTGCAATACCTAACCTTGCAAGGAGTAGAAGAATCTCACTGTCAGGCCACCCATAAGGGCGCTTGCTGAAGTGCTGAATCAGATCTCGCACAAACACGGACTGGTTAAGTTCTGTCTTCATGGTGACGAAGTTATCAACCTCTCTGACCGCTTCTAGATTCACCCCTTCATCATTGAGGTCTAACCCAGTCTGGGCGAGGCCGTCTGCATTGAGCACAGCATGCAGCTCATGCAGCACTTCACCAGGGGTTGCCTTAAGCAGTTTAAGTTTGGAGAAGCTATTTTCGATAACATATTTGAAACAGGTCTCCATCATCGTGGACGGGGCACCACTCTTGGGGGTGTGTACATCCCCGATAACAGAGAAATTGGCCTCTTGAAAGAGCTCATCAAAACCATGACGAAGCCGCTTCTTACGCTCTGCATTCTCATTCGCCTTCTCTCTTAGGAGGCTCTCCTGCTCAGGCCGTTGGCCACTATTCAGGTTCAGGAACCGTGCTGTCTTTACATGGGTGGACAACTCCCCCCAGAGTTTGGGGTCATCGGCTAGTTTGATGACAATAGAACCATCCCCTTCACGACTCATCTCTTTACATTTTGGATCACTGTACTCCCCATAGTTGATATCAATGGGTGAGACCACTTTAACCACCAAATCCTCCAGCATGGAGCCATCTTTGGGGTGCCCATTACAGAAGCGACTGACCTTGAAGTCCTGTTGATTTCCTGGATAACGGTACTTGTTGTTACGAGCTAAGATGTCATCAAAAATAAGATTAGAGAGCTCTTTGGTCTGTTCTGAAGCCTCGACATCGATATTGCGAATCTCGTTCTCGATCTCTTTCTCTTCATTAGTGAGAAAGACATATTCATCCCCATTTCTGGCGATCAACATCTCTTGTTCAAGCCTATTAAGGCTCTGTTCAATCTCTTTCTTCAGGGCAATTTTATCGGTGCCGATTCGATCAACCGCTAGAGTGACTAAATTATCAAGGGTGCTTTTCAGAACATCAACATAACGGATCAGGAAGAGTGTTTTGAGGATGTTGGTGTCAAACTCAGTCAATTTTTTAAGATCACAGGCATTATCAATAGTCCGTTTTACTGCAGGTTCCAGGAACCCCTCTATCGGCAGGTAGAAGCAGTGCATGGGCACCAACACCCCTACCTCATGTCCCTTAATCTGTTTTGCCGCACTCTGGAATGCGTCAAGCAGGGAGCGCTCCCCCATGGCTAGGTGCTTACCTGTCGCCCCTTTAGTACGGATAGACTCAAACACCTTTTGCAGGAGTGGATAGTGGTACGGTACAAAGGGATAGTTATCAACAAAGGAGATGCTATCTTCGTAGTTCTCCAGCTCTGCTGTGGTGGTTTTGTCAAAGCTAAGTTGGTTACGGAGGATATCCCCCTTATCTGCATAGAATGTGTTGAGGCGTTCTCTGGCGGGCTCAGTCTTATCGAGCAGTCTTTTCTGAATAACCTCACTTGTATTGGAGCTAGAGAGTGAGATACGGGTGTAGAAACGTCCCTGAATCTTGGAGAAGTCATTTGAGTCTCCCGCACTCTTCATCCCACCCAGTACCGCATCAATATCCGCTTGAGAAGTGACAATCACCCAAGCTTTGCCCTTGCAGACAGTTCCCAGCTCTTCCGTGATGGTCTGCAATTTGAGCATCATCTGGGTGTTCTTTCCAATGAACTGACCTACCTCATCCACCAAGAAGATGATATTGTGATTGCCTTTGCTTTCGATGTAGTCATTGACCCAGTTGGCAAAGTTCTTGATATTGAGCTGGAAGTTGTCCTCTAGGTTCTCAACGGTTTGGCGACTGGATTCTTCACTTTGACCGGTTGCCTCTGAAAATGCAGTAATGATCTCATCTTGGCAGAACTCCCATGCATCACGCTCTTCTTCCCAGCTAGAGCCATTTTCTCGTTGGAATACCTCTTTGAAGCGACCATAGTTATCCTTTTTATCGAGTATGCGCTCCATATGGGCGATATGAGCGTGGTCTGAGCAGTAACCGAGTCGCTCGTTGAAGACCTTGATAAACACCTTGAGTATGGCATCTTCTCGATCATCGGTATTGGCCCGAGAATCGATATTGAAAAGCATTACATCTGTGCTCTGATTGGCTGCAACATGAATATCACCCAGCAGCATCTTGTCAGTTACCTTGTCCTCAAAGAAGCGGTAAGCTGTTTTGGCCTCATTTTTATCTGTAGCTTCCAAGTTTTCCAAGAGGTAGGAGAGGATCTTGATGAAGTGAGATTTACCTGAACCAAAGAATCCGGAAACCCACACCCCTACCTTGCCCGCAATAGAGGGGTCATTGGGGTTATGAATGGCAGAAACATAGTTTTCGAGAAAGTGGCGAAAGTGCCGATCCAGCTCTTTAGTAACGACATACTCATCCAACTCTGTATAGATTACATGGCTGTCTAACTGCTCTGCTTTAACAACACCATTGATGTCACGTACCAGCGGTTTTTCGAATAACTCTTCAACGATCATACTTGTTTTTCCTCATCCGGCACTAAATCAAAGGCACGGTAGTAGTTGCTGGACTCTATAATTCCGAATGTTTTCAATTCTGTCCCTGAGTAGGTGCCTGGATAGAAGAGCACCATGGGCAGTCCTCCTAACCTGGAGTGGAGTGCATTGAGGATGGAGTGACCTCGTAACAGGGGCCAAGCGCTACCCAGGCCACTAATCAGAACAAACTGCCGGTCTTGCTTCTGAATCTTGCTACTAATAAAGTCCGCAACCTTTTCCTGATCCAGAGGGGCTTTTAGTGCTTTTTTCAGCCCTGCTGCCCCTTTCTTCTTTTCCAGCTGGTATGACTTCTCTAACAAGTTTCGTGATTCCAGTATCTCAATCAAACAGTGAAAGAGGTTGATATGGATGAACTCCATCTTCTTCCTCTTCAATCTATTCTCCAAATCTTCAATATAGCTTCTGACTTCCAACTCTAATTCAGCGGGATAGTCAAAAATCCAGAATGGCAACTCGCCACCAAGCCGCTCTCTATTGAGAAAACGGTTACTCTCAATGATAGACTGGACCTTCTCCAAGCGTTGTTGGAGGTTGTACTCTGCTTTGCTCACACTTTGCACTCCATCAGTGAGATCCACTCTGAACGGTTAAGTTTCACCAACCATTGGCGAGTTTCAGGTAGTAGGTAAACAGTCTGTAGCTTCTTACTGCGCCCAGAATTCAAGTATCCGGCATCTGACAGTATGGTAAATAGGTTGTTACCTGCCAGATTGACCGTTTTCTCAGTCAGCTCAGATAACCCTGTAATATTGCGAGATCGCCCTTCATAGAACTCTAACCACTTGGTCTTATCAAGCACTTTTTGATATTGCCGTACCGCATCAAGTAATACAGTTTTCATGAAATCCTCAAGAACTGGGGATCGGATCATAGACGCGACCATCAGAAGCTGGCGGAGCAATTGGTCATCTGCCCCCGCAAGAGACTGTAGAAACTCTTCACCCAGCGTCTCTACTCTTTTTCTCAGGAGGTTGGCGATACGGATAGAAGACTCTGATGATTTCTTTTGCAAGATATTATTTTTAGCAACCTCGCTATTCCATAGTGCTGACGTAGGCTTTTGAAGCAATAGCTCAGCAATCAGCCTGCTCTCTCGCGGTAGTAGCGCACGGGCCGAGGTGATATCACCTAGGTATTGTTTACGATCCAATGGTTATTTTATGAAATAAGTTATAAGAGAGAGACGGTTCGCATTAAGTGCAGCGTAGGTTTAACTGCTCCACCACTTTTAGAGACAAAATAATCTTCGCTGAAAGGCCGCTGTTCACTTACGAGAATCTGCTTTAGCTGGTGAGACTTCTCCCCTCCCAAGATCACTAACATCTCCTCACCCCCTAAACGCCCCGTAACCGTAAGCGCTGTTTTAGTAACACAAGCCTCATCCGCTGCTTTAGCCAGTAGATACAGTGGCTCCGAACATGCATCATTTTCCAGTAGTTTTTTGCGCTCCTTTCTGAACAGAGGCAAATCATACTTCTTTATGTCTGCAGATAGTTTCAGTGTAAGTCGTTCTTTTTTTTGAGGCATAATCAATAGCCCTAAGTGTTAATTTCAGAGATTGTATCAACAAGAACTACGATCATGTGTAACGATATGTTGCAGAGTCACTTGCCTCTGATCCTCTGTGCTCACAAGGCGAAATTCCAAGCGATGATATCTCGTAATAGCAGCAAAATTCCTTTCTTCGTTCCACTCTGGGGCGTGAGAACGAGGAAGTTCCGAATAGGGGGTTACATTTGTGTAAAGTCAGCCTTCACTGCCCGTATCATTAAACTCAACCGGCAGTACCACCGTAAACTGGGCTCCAAGACCCAACCCCTCACTATCCACTGACAGGGAGCCATCCAGGCTCTGAACAAACAGTGCCATCGAGTGAAGCCCTTGCCCGGTCCCCGACTCTTTGGTCGTTACACCTCGGGTAAACAGCTTTTGCAGAACCTTTTCAGAGATGCCTACGCCATTATCACTGACTTGAATGGTGAACTGCTCACCTCTTTCCATTGTCTCAATGCTCAGGTGTACCTCTCCATCCATTGGCCCCGATTTCTCCATCTTTTCACCAATCGCTTCACAACTATTTTTGATCAGGTTTGCCAACATCTGCTGGAACGGGCTTTTGGGCAAGGTCACTAGTTCAGGGGCTGATTCGATGTTGAGGTGAATGGTGGTGTTATATTTTTCCAACACATTTTCCATCAACTGAACCACGTCAGCCAAGGCCTCATTGATTTCAAAGCGGCTGAGCCAGACCCCTCCTTGCACCACCTTTCTCTGCGCCTCAATAATCCCTTCAATATGGGAGAAGGTAGAAACCTGTTTCTTGATCGTCTGCTCTCCATAATGGACAAACTGTTCCAGTGTTTTTGCCAATTTCTCCAGCCTACCCCCCTCTCCATTGGGTAGTGGTTCTGATTGACTCAACTTGTGCAGATATTGGGTCACACGCAACAGTCCATGAATTCGCTTCTGAACCTCCACTGCCTGATGCTCTGCCCCCATGATGGTATTGCCGATATTGTGCAGAATAGAGGAGCTGATCTCTTCGACTCCCCCCTCATAAGCTTGTCGTTCACGCTCTTTTCTGTATTCCAACTGCTCTGTAACATCAATACGTACCGCCAGGTAGCCTGTTTTATTACCTTCCACATTAAACATTGGGGAGATTGAACTATCGCTCCAGAACAGCTCCCCCTTTTTATTGCGGTTACAGATCTCTCCATGCCATACCTGATTGGACGATATCACCCTCCAAAACTCTGCCCAGAATGATTTTGGATGGTACCCCGAATTTAAAAGCGAATGCTTCTGCCCAATCACCTCCTGCTGTTGATAGCCCGTAGTCTCCAGGTAGAGTGAGTTGGCATATCGAATCACACCATCAACACCGGATATCGTCACCATCATCATCTGGTCTATAGCGCTCTGATAGCTTTGAATATCGGCATAGAGTTGCTTCACCAGACTGATATCACGCAACGACCAGACTTGCCCCAGAGATTCACCCTCTTCACCGACAAGCTCTGAAGTAGAGAGCAATACCGGCACCAGTGCATCCTGATCATTTATAACCCACTGCTCTTCTTCATAGGGAAACCCATCTGCTACATCACGTTTGAGCTGATAGAACAGATCATTGACCGGTTGATGCAATATTTTCCTGGTCGCCCCAAACAGTCCCAAAGCGGCCTGATTGTAGCGCCCGACTCTATTTTCCAGATCAACAACCAGTAGCGGGTCTGCCGCATACTCCACGACCCGGTCAGCCTCTTGTTGCGCTTGTTGCAGCTGTACCGTTCTTCGCTCTACCTCATGCTGCAGTCGATGGTTCCAGGCTCGAAGTGCCACACGTGCCCTGCGCAAGCGCTCAAGAACGAGTAAAATACCGGCGATCATCACTGCCGCAACCATCTCAAGCCAGCGCATTTTCAGATCCTGCTGATTTTGAAAGGTCTCATAAAGCGCGCGATACTGTTGTTGTAACTCAGAAAGATGCTGTTGATCTGCAATCTTTAATGACTGCTGCAACCACTGTTGTGCCTCTCGAGTATGGGTCACAATCATCTGCAGATGCACCGTACCATTTCGAATCAGATTCAGAAAGACCACAAAATCGGGATGATATTGCTCCAAACTGAGGTGAAACTGTTTCAGTTTCTCTCCAATGCGGCGGTTCGATTCTTCTGGAAAAATCAGAACGATCTCTACATGGTCAACCAGTTCAAGAAACTCTTCGATCAACCTTATACTTTCTGCATCCTCATTGACCTCCTCTTCATTCAGAAGCTGGTCCATCGTTTTATGGAGAGTCGAAAGGTATTTCAGGCTATTCAGGTAAGCTGAGCGCGAACGACTGAAGCGCTCCCCACTGTCAATCCACTGCTGTACCTGCTGTTGAAGCTGTTCCGCAACCTTTTGCAATCCAGTTCGCTCTTCTGTAGTAATCCAGTCAGGCAGGTCAGCAAATTCACCGGCATCCTGAGCAAAACGTTTCGCAATCTCTGTCGACTGATCAAGATTCCGGCCTCGCTCATAGTTGAGCTTTAATAACTCAGCGGTATAGGAGCTCCCTGTCTCGGAGAGCTTCTCAAGCTGCTCCAGATAGGCATAGTGTACGCTGTGATCAAAGGAGCTTCTGGTATATACAAAATAGAGTCCCAGCACCAACAACACCAGCAACACCAGCAACACCAGCAACACCAGCAACATGCTACCCTACACCCCTTGTGAATGTTGCAGTGCATTCTGCTCCATTTTTTCCACCTTCCCCTCAACCTGCCTCAAGGTGATCCCTCCAACGGCTCTATTTTTAACGAAGTACTGGTCAGAGTCTTTAAAAAGGCCACCAAAGCAGCCGCCTGTACCGGACTCAAGAGCACACCCAGCTGATGTGCTGCCATCTCGGTCACCGCTGTCTCCAGTTCAGTTACAGAACCATTGTGAAAATAGGGGGCTGTCAACTCGACATTTCGCAGACTAGGCACCTTAAATACAAGACGATCTCTCTCCTCTCCGGTAACCTCAAAACGTCCCTGATCCCCCACAGAGAGGGCCAGCACATGTGCCTTGTGCGGCTCCATTTGAGAGATATCGAACTGGCCTGCAGTACCTACTTTCGTTGTATCCTGGTCACCTCCCAGCTGATAAAAGATCGCAATATGTTGAAATTGGTTACCTCCGAAGTGGGCACCATTGTGGCAACTGCTACAACCCAGAGAGTGAAACAGCTCCAATCCATTCAGCTCTGTTTGATCCAGCACGCCCAGATCACCTGCAATATAACGATCATAAGGGCTATCCAGTGCGACTAACGTCTCTTCAAAGGCTGCGATTGCTGTGGTAATACCCTCCTTTGAGATACCGGTCTTAAATAATTTCTGGAATGATGAGCGCATCTCGGGGTCGTCGCTGAGCCTTTGAGTAATGCTATCCCACTCCCCCCCCATCTCCAGCGGATTAGTGATCACACCTGCTGCTTGCTCTTTGAGCGTGCGGGCATGCCCATCCCAAGTTTGTCGAAAATTAAATACTGCATTGTAGACCGTTGGTGCATTTCTTCGCAGTGGTTTGCCATCAACAGTAGGGGAGATGCCTCGAGGATCAGCTCCTCCAAGTTTTAGATTGTGGCATTGAGCACAGAAAATCTTCTGATTTCCAGAGAGACGAGGATCATTAAACAGTTTTCTACCCAACTCAATCAGCTCACTACTCTTTTCCAGCGCTGTAGTAGAAGTCATTTCCGCCTCCACTGTTATTGAGCCCAACACAAGAGAGAGTCCTACAACTAACTGTAGAGACTTATAGAGGTTCACTAAGCTGTCATCTCCTCTACCAGCGCATAGAGTTGAGTCTTACTATAAGGTTTATGAAACAGACGCACTGTATGCTCTGTCAGCATCGTCTGAATGGTCTGGTCTGCACTCATATTTGCCGTCACCAGAGCTATCGGAACCTTCGGGTCAATGGCACGAATCTGTTCAATGGTCTGTACACCATTCCAACCCGGTGGCATATTCATATCAACCAAAATCAGGTCAAATGGGGTGATGGCCTCTTCAACCATTTGCAGCCCCTGTGTTCCTGCCGGCACCCAATGTACTTTACATACTATCCCGCCACTGTCTTCCTCCGGTTCAGGTTCAGACTCAGGTTCATCATCCAGAAAGGCAAATGGATCATCCTCCAGTTCTGGAGGCTCCAGATAGAGCTTGACCGATTCATAAATCGACTCTTCATCATCAATCAATAATAGTTCAACCACACCTATCCCCCTGGTTTCTCATATGATCTGCGAGCTGCAGAAATGATTCAGTCAACACATCTTTAAACAGAGGATCAATTATAGTCTGATTGAGTGCAAATCTCATGCATTCCATCCATTGATCACGCGCCTCAATACCAATATTAAAAGGCATGTGACGCTGCCTCAATGCTAGGAGCTTGTCCGAGAACTCGATTTTTTTAATTTATAAAACACTAACCAACTGATCACCAAGTATTTTTATTTTGATGAATGTCTACTTTACCTATTCTCGGACAGGCGCTTAGCCATGTTTTTGCGCCCGCTTCAGATCCTCCTCAGTATCCACTCCGTGCCCTGGGTTCTCAACTGCTTCAGTCAAATGGATACGTTCCCCTTTCCATAACACTCTTAACTGCTCAAGAGATTCCTGCGTCTCAATAGGGCTTGCCGGCCACGCCGCAAAACGCCGTAAAAATCCGACACGATAGGCATAAAGCCCGATATGGCGTACATTATTTCTGGGCACAGCCTGCTCAGGCATGGAAAAACTATCACGATCCCATGGAATCGGGGCACGACTGAAGTAGAGTGCATACCCCTGCTCATCCATCACCACCTTAACCGCATTGGGATTAAACAGGGTCTGTCGATCAGAAATCGCCTGAAACAGTGTAGTCACTGAGGCATCTTTATGTGCTTCCATATCGGCAGCAACCTGTTGTACGAGAGAGGCAGGCATCTGTGGCTCATCCCCTTGCAGATTAACCACAATTTCCTCTTCATTCAGCCCCATCTGCTCCACCACTTCTGCCAGGCGATCCGTCCCGGAGGTGTGATCTGCACGCGTCATCCTGACTTCACCACCCAGTGCCCGGATCACCGTTTCTATTCTCTCATCATCAGTGGCAACACAGACACGATCCGCTCCACTGGCAATTGCCCTCTGCCAAACATGTTCAACCATAGGGCGCCCATTGATGGGGAGCAGTGGCTTACCCGGTAGACGACTGGAACCGTAGCGAGCCGGAATAATGACGGTAAAGCCCATTCAGGAGTCCAGTTTCTCTATTTCGTCTAAGGACAGCTCACGTGCCTCCTCTTCCAGCATGACGGGTATATCGTCCCGTACCGGATAGGCCAAACGGTCCGCTCGGCAGACCAACTCTTGCTCTGACTTGCGATACAACAGAGGCCCTTTACAGAGTGGACAGACCAGAATATCAAGTAACTTTTTATCAACCATTGTTGCCTTCTTTTTATCTTTTTGAAGAGTACTTCTAACAATTCCAAAACAAGCACTTTGACTTATCCGGAGTTATTGGAGATGCCCTTCATCGTAAGTTGTCCACCCTTCCTCCGACAACGGGAAAGGGGCTGGAACATAAAGTAATTTATAAAATTATTAATCTATATTTAAGGAACCTCTGAATAAGTCTGTGCAAAATAAATCGTGCTCATAGCGTCCAAGATCAAGGCGAAGATATTGGGTGCTATGGGCGCGAGGCAATTGTTCATGACTTATTCAGAGGTTCCTTAACGATTATACATTTGATTTATTTGATTTAATTTTTGTTTCAGTAACTGTTTCAAACCTTGATCCACTTCCGCATGTACCGGGGCAACCCAGACCTTCACAGTCAGTAAGTCTTGAAACGGAACACACTTCACCGCATCTTTCTCGGTTGTGACAACAGGGTAATCATCCATAAATTCAAAGTTTTCACTATTATACTGATAGTGGTCTGGGTACGGGTGAGGAATTACCTCTAACCCTGACTCCTCAAGTTGTTTAAAAAAGCGCTCTGGATTACCAATTCCGGCAACTGCATGAACTTTCTGGCCGCAGAGCTCTGCAAGTAAAATGGTCTGGTTTTTATCTCTCAACAGATAAAGGGACTCCAGCACCAGTTGCATTGAGTAACCTCTGCCATTCCCACCATCCATTCCATTGTAGACAACCGCGTCAACCTGCTGCAAACGGGATAATGGCTCACGCAGTGGACCTGCAGGAAGACAGAGACGGTTACCAAAATTGCGTTGATGATCAACAACAACAATCTCAAGATCACGTTGCAACCGATAATGTTGTAACCCGTCATCAGCAACAAGAACTGTTGCCCCACGCTCTACTGCATAAGCCGCTGCTGCCGCACGATCTCTTGCCACCACAACAATGGCTCCGGTACGCTGTGCAATTAACAGCGGCTCATCCCCTACCTCAGCCGGGTGAGCCTCTGGCTGCACTTCAAGCAGGCGCTGTTCATCCTCACGCCCATACCCCCGGCTGACCACTGCCGGTTTAAAGCCAAGCTGTTTAAGCTCATCCACCAATGTAACCACCAGAGGTGTCTTACCGGTCCCGCCCACACTCAGATTTCCAACCACAACCAATGGTACCGAGGGACGATAGCGTTCAAACAGTCCCCACTGATACCCCCAGCGGCGTAACACGACAATCGAGCAAAAAAGTAGTGACAATGGACTCAGCACTATCCGAGACACGATTGAGGCCACCCCCCCACCATACCAGGTCTGCTCAACCCACTGCTGCAACCCGCTCTGCAGCCACTTTTTTGCCCCTGATCGACTCAAGGCTGTGGCTCTGTTGCAATTGACAAGTTGAGCAGACGTAATTTCCTGGCAACATCCATCACCTCAACCACCGCACCATGAGGCGCCTCTCTGTCTGCGCGTAACAGCAGTGGGTGCTCCTGACCATCAGATGAAAGCGTTATTAGTGCGCTCTCCCAACTCACATCAGGATATGCTGTCAATGTTGTAACCCCCTGCTGATCGATGGTGATTATGGTCGGTTCCAGTAGTGGGCGATCATCACGACTCTCTGTAGAGTGGAGGTCAACCTTGAGACGTGACTCTTTCTCAAAGGTTGTGGTCAGCATAAAAAAGATCAATAGTAGAAAAACCACATCGATCAACGGTGCCAAATTGATATCCAGCTGCTCTTCAGAGCGGTTTCGTAATTTCATTTCAGTCAACGCCAAACTCAGGGCGGTTATCCGGGTAGCGACTCTCTTCCCGTTGACCATGCATGACCTCGACGACCCGGATTGCCGCCTGCTCCATATCTACCACCAGCTCATCGACTCTTCGCTTCAGATGACGGTAGAAAATAAGACTTGGGATCGCTACAGCTAGACCCACTGCTGTAGTAATCAAGGCCTCTGATATTCCGGTCGAGAGAATGGTTGGGTCACCCACCCCACTCAGGGTAATTGCATCAAACACCTTGATCATCCCGATCACAGTCCCCAGTAGTCCGACCAGTGGTGCCCCGGCAGCGATTGTGCCCAAGGTGCTGAGATATCGCTCCATCTCATGCACCTCATGCCGACCTGCCTCTTCCAGACTCTCTCGCATCACCACGCGTGAGTGGTTTCGATTCAGTAATCCTGCTGCGAGCATGCGCCCCAGAGGAGAGGAGCGCTGTAGCCACTCAATATTCTCCTGATACAGTGCATGCTGTTGGTGCCATTGAAGAATCTGCTCGACCAGATTTGAGGGGACCACCACACTTCTGCGTAGCGCCCAGTAGCGCTCCGCTATGATGGCTGCTGACAGTATTGAGCCAAACAGCAGCGGGAGCATCAACCACCCCCCAGAATTCAGTAGATTAACCATAAAGAGTGAACCATAGAGCTAAAAATCAAATTCTACCAATAATCACCTATGCGGCACCCCCTATTCATTAAGATTGAGCGAATCACTCCATATTTTCAGGTTTGAACTGCGCCATCCACTGACCTTGGAGCGCTGACCCAGCTCAATCGTCACAGCCCCATGCTCTGCAGTACTCCAGAGTTCAACCCCTGCGGCACGATAACGTTCAACCACATCAGCCCGCGGCAATCGATAACGGTTACGATACCCCACCGGTACCACTCCCCATTGCGGCGAGAGTGCATCAATCCACTCAGCAGTGGATGAGGTATTACTACCATGATGTGGGACCACCAGCCCATCCACATTGAGTTTCTGCCTGAACTTCTGTTTGAATTCCTGTGAATACCGCTCCAGTAGTGCTCTCTCAGCAGGTTTTTCTATATCACCTGTTAATAACATCGACTCCCCACCCGCCTCAATTCTCACCACACAGGATGCATCATTCCCTTCAAACTGGTTTCTGCTCAATGGATGAATCACCTCTAGCAATACGCCATCCCACTGCCATTTCATTCCTGCCTCACAAAAGCGGGAATTTTCTACACGTTGAGGCACTGATGAGATTGCCTCAACCACTGGAAAGCGCTCAAGCACTCGATCCATCCCACCAATATGGTCCCGGTCATCATGTCCGATCACCAATAGATCCACTTTATTCCAGCCACGTGCCTGTAAAAATGGGTTGACTACAGCACTTCCTGCATCAAAGGTTGAGGAGAAACGGTCACCTGTATCATAGAGCATCACTCTGGAATGGCTCTCAACCACCACAGCAAGCCCCTGCCCTACATCCAGCACGCTCACCCGCGCCTCTCCAGGGTCTGGGCGCTCTGCAGGCAACCCATAAAGGGGTAACAGGGCGATCAACCCCAGCCAGCGCCCTCTCCCTAAAGCGGGTGTCAACAGCACCCCTGTACCAACCAGCGCCAACACTACACTCCAAAGCGGAGGAGTATGGAAATTGAATGATGCGTAATGCAAATTTGATAATCCATGTAGCAAAACCAGTAGAGGCCTCATCAGTTGAGCTGCAAGTTCAATCAACAGATCTGCCCCCGGTAGTGACAGCAATTGCAACACAACAGAAGAGAGGGTAACGGGAACAACCAGCAGACTCACCCAGGGCACAGCAATCAGGTTTGCAACCGGAGCAATCAGTGACCCCTGCCCAAACAGATAAAGCAGAACAGGCATCAGTCCAACCAGTAGCACCCCTTGCAATAGAATCAATGTCATCCACTTAGGCTGCTCTGACCGTTTGGGCAGCCCATACAGTATCCATCCAACCGCACCAAACGAGAGCCAGAACCCTGCAGAGAGCGGGGCAAACGGGTCAAAAAACAGCAGTGCCACCAACGCAGCCCAATAGACACTCCAACGATGTGCTGCGCGTCTCAACAGAATCAAACTCATCACCACAGCCACCATCACCAGTGCCCGCTGTGTTGGAATCGAGAACCCGGCCAGTGCCGCATAGCCGATTGCACCACTCAGGCCGGCAATCGCTCCCATCTGTTGCGCAGGCAGATAGAGCAGTAGCGGTGGAATCATCGACCAGAGCCATCGAAACAGAAAAAAGAGCACTGTTGCAACCAGTCCAACATGCAGACCTGAAATTGCCATCAAATGGCTGGTGCCCGTCTGTCTTAGCACCTCCCACTGCCGGGGGGATATCGCTTGTCGATCACCCACTGCCAGTGCAGCCAACAGGGCCACGGAATCCTGCGTTTTCACACCACGTTCCTGTGGATGTAATGACGATGAACGATCAACCTCCAAATCACGACGGATCGTTTTTGAGACTCTTTCGCGAATGGACTCCCCTTCAGGGTCACCACTCAAGAGGCGGTTTTTATCACTGTTTCGAACATATCCTGTAGCCCGGATATTGTGCTGAAACAACCACTGTTCCCAATCAAAGCCACCAGGGTTTCTGAAACCGTGCGGCCTTTTCAGCCGAACAACCAACTGCCAACGCTCTCCGCTCTGTAGCGCCATCGCCCCCCGATACCAGCCAAGCCGAACCTTGGCCGGGAAGTGGATTCTCTCCCCATTATGTCTCATCGATTCAATCTGAAACAGAAAACGCATCGATGTCTCACCACGTTGCTCTGGCAGATCGAGCACGGTACCGGTCAACTCAACATCCCTTCCCTCAACAGTATTTGGCAATACCACAGAGAGACGTAGTTCAGCCTGAAATGCTGCCCAGAAAAAACCCAACAGAAACCACAGCAGTGGGCGCACCGCCTCAACCTTGCTGGCCACCACCATCAACGGTAACAACAGGGCCACCCAGCGAAAACCGGGAAGTTGGGCGAGGCTAAAGAGAGTTACAACACCACACAATAACGGTACTGCTGAGAGCAGCAACGGTGGAAAACTATTTTGATTAAATTTGATTTTTACCACACTGAACCTGTTGAGTCTGCTGCTATAATCTTAAACCATGCCCAAGAAGTTGATTCAGCGTTATCTCCCCGATCACCAGAAGGTGAAGGAGCATAAACACCTCCAAATCTTCGGCTCACTGCTCCACTCTCCAGGGCTCTGGCATCTGAATCGTCGTTCAATCTCCGGGGCATTTGCCATTGGCCTGCTGATCGCGTGGGTCCCGGTCCCATTCCAGATGGTACTGTCTGCTGCAACTGCAATCTACTTTGGCGTAAACCTGCCCATTGCGGTGGGTCTTGTCTGGATCAGCAACCCTTTCACGATGCCACCACTCTTTATGTTTGCCTATTGGGTGGGTGCCAGCGTCTTGAACACCCCCCCTATTTTGGTTGAGTTTGAACTCAGCTTCAGCTGGCTGCAGAATATCCTGCCTCTCATTTGGAAACCTTTTCTTTTGGGGTGCCTGATCAACGGTCTCACCAGTGCGCTGCTAGGCTACTACGGAATGCGCACCTTTTGGATATGGCACGTACAAAAACAGTGGAAACAGCGCTCTGTCCGTGACCAAAAGAAGAGCCTCTAAGCCTCACTTAAAACACCATCGATCAACACCACACGACGGTCCATCTGTTGTGCCAAGTCAAGATCATGAGTCACCAGAATCAGTGCGGTACCCACTTCACTATTGAGTTTCAGCATCAACTCATAGACCTGTTGTGCACTCTCCCGGTCGAGATTTCCAGTCGGCTCATCGGCAAGCAGTACTGCTGGTTTTCCAATCAGTGCTCTTGCAACGGCTGCCCGTTGCCGTTCACCTCCCGAGAGCGCTGCTGGTTTATGGTGCAGACGGTGCCCGAGCCCCACCCGTTGCAGTATCTCAACTGCAGCGACTTCAACGGCAGTACGGGAGAGTGATTGACTTCGATTACGTCCAATCAACAAGGGTAGTGAGACATTCTCCAGTGCCGTAAATTCAGGCAACAGATGGTGAAACTGATAGACAAAACCGAGTGTCTGGTTGCGCAGCTCACTACGACGATTTTCAGAGAGGCTCGCAAGATCTGTTCCAGCAATCTCGACCACCCCCTCTGTGGGGCTGTCCAACCCACCCATCAAGTGAAGCAGTGTCGATTTTCCTGAACCTGAGGCCCCGACAATTGCGACCTTCTCCTCTGTTTTCAGGGCAAAATCAACCGCCCGTAATACCTCAACCCGGTTCTCACCATCCTCGAATGAGCGTGAGAGCTGCCGACAGCTGAGAATCTCTTTATTATTCATAACGTAACGACTCCGCCGGTTGCACCCGAGAGCCCTTCCAGGCGGGATAGAGGGTAGCCAACAGACTTAAGGCCAGTGAAACGCCCGTTATTGTGACCACATCAGACCAACGCAGATCCGAAGGAACGCTACTGATGTAATAGACCTCGGCTGAGAGAAACTCAGTCTCAAACATGTGTTCAATCGCCGGGATGATTTGCTCGATATTCAGCGCTAACGAGATGCCGCCAACCAGTCCCAGCAGGGTTCCGATTACACCAATCAATGCCCCTTGTGCCATAAAGATGGTCAAGATATCGGAAGGACGGGAGCCAAGGGTGCGTAAAATCGCAATATCTGCTGCCTTGTCGGTTACCACCATCACCATAGTGGAGACAATATTGAAAGCAGCCACCGCAATAATCAAGGTAAGGATGATAAACATGACCCGCTTCTCCATCTGAATTGCCCGGAAAAAGTTAGCATGCTGCTTGGTCCAGTCGGTCACCCGAAAACCTCGTCGTGTATCTTCGGCGATCTCTCTGGAGATCTGCGGCGCACGGAACATATCCTGTAGGCGTAACCGTACACCAGTCACTCCACGTCCCATTTTCAGCAGTACCCCACTATCTTGTAACGAAAGCAGCGCCAGAGCACTATCAAATTCATGCATCCCCACCTCAAAGATACCACTAACGGTAAAGCGTTTAACACGTGGGACCAATCCGGCAGGAGTTACACTCCCTTTAGGTACCATCAAGGTAACCCGATCCCCTACCGTAACCCCTAATCGCATCGCCAATTCAGCTCCGAGCACAACATTGAAACGCTGTTGGTGCAGTGACTGCAGTTCACCTGAAACCATGTGTCCAGCCACTTCCGAGACGCTCTTTTCTCGATCCACATCAATCCCGCGCACCATGACTCCGACACTTTGATTACCGCTGGCCAACATCCCCTGCCCTTCTATATAGGGAGCTGCTCCCATCACTTCGGGGTGCTGCAGTGCGCTCTCTGCTACCTCCTGCCAGCGCTGGAGATCACCCTCAACCCCCAACAGGCTGGCGTGGGCGGCCATACCCAACATCCGCTCCCGCAACTCCTTCTCAAAACCGTTCATCACCGAGAGCACCGTAATCAGCGCCATCACCCCCAACGCAATCCCCAACATCGAACTGAGTGAGATAAATGAGATAAAGTGATCTTTTCTCTTTGCACGGGTATAGCGTAGTGCAATCTGTAACTCTAGCAGACGTGGCACGTTAATAGATTCCTGAATAGTTCACTTAAATGAGTCCGTTAATCATCCATTTTTAACCACCAGCCATTGCAAATACGAGATCATGAGGTAGCGGCTGCATGAAATTCATCATGATGGTTTTCAATATGAGCAAACAGCTCTTCATCAATTTCCCCTCTGGAGACCATGCCACGCATTATTTTCATCGCATGGTCAAGTTCCATCGGTGGACGATAGGGGCGGTTCTGAAGCAGCGCCTGGAAGATATCAGCAATCACCAACACTCGTGCCTCTGTTACAACCTCATCCCCTGAAAGCCCCCGAGGATACCCTGTTCCATTCAACTTCTCATGGTGCATTCTGGCCCACTCTGCAATCTCTTCCAGACCACCCATATTTTTCAAGATGTGCCACGAGTCTTCCGAGTGAAACTCAATCTTTTTACGCTCATCGGTATTCAAGACCTCCGTCTTGTCGAGGATCTCATCTGGAACACGTAGCTTGCCAATATCATGAAACAGGCCCGCAATCTGAATCATCTCCACTTTTTGCTCATTAAACCCCGCCTTTTCCGCCAGCAGCGATGCTACTTGAGCAGTAAATTGAGAGTGTTCATGGGTGAAGTGGCTCTTGGCATCCACCACATGGGAGAAGGTGGTAGCAATTTGCATCAAACCGGTAAAATCCAATGTCGAGTCACCATATTGTACCGCTTCATTTTTCAGGCACTCATTCAGCACCACACGACTCTCCAGCCCCGCCCAGAAGAGACGCTTTGAGGTCGCCAACCTCAGGACCTCTACCCCCTCCGGAGCAAACATCAAACCGGACTGCTCTGCTAACCGTTCCACCAGCCACTCCTGCTCCGATTGAGTAGCAGATGGATTGTGAGCCATCAAAACATCCAGCCGGTCTGCCAAAAAAATAAGATTGCTGTAGAAGGCTTGTTGAGGGTCAACTTGTTCAAAATCGATCTGTTGCCAATGATCATGATGGTAGCGAACCATCAGTGCCAGGTGTGCATAGGCTGGAATTGAACGAATAATGGCCTCTCCAGTCATACAGTGCTGAACCGCATTCGGCACATCCATCGTGGCCGTCAATAGACTGTGTGCCACGGTCGATGAGACACCAACATCATGCAACAAACCTGCCTCAATCAGCTCCTGTTGCAACTCCGACGAATAACCTAACTCATGGGCTAAGCGCCACACGATGTACCCTACACGGTGCCCATGGTAGAAATCATCAATACCGACATATCCCAGCAATTCAGACAGCACCAGGGTTGCCTCACGCCGATTGATCTGCATCGATTTCATAAGCTGATAATAATCCTTATCTGAATGTAGTTTAAAAGAGGAGAAAACAGAAAGAGTCTGCTCAGCCATAATCTGGCTCTGAAACAGGATCTAAAGGGTACCTCTAACAACGATTGAAATAGTAACTCTTAAAACAGCAAATTACACAGTAAATTCCATTTCCACACTGTAATCACCTTTTACCGTGGGTGCATTGTAGAATGTAAAGCCTCGTCATATCGGGGTTAAAAGTGTATTGGGCTATAGGGAACCCTATTGTCGGATACGTTACAATAGAGTGATGTCTGGATTCGATCAACCACACACCTCTATTCTTCAACCCCCTCTTCCCAAAAGTCCCGGTGATAAAATTCATTGGGCACAACTCTATGGAAGTGCCAGTGGGTTACTGATCAGCCGTGCCGCCTCGATTGCAGATAGTCCACTGCTGGTGCTGCTGCCAGACACCACGGCTGTCAACACCTTTGAGAATACTCTGAAATTCTATACAGCAGGGGAAAGCTTTCCAGTTCTGACCTTTCCAGATTTAGAGATGCTCCCCTATGACAGACTCTCACCGCACCCCGATATTACTTCACGTCGGTTAGAGGTGATGACCCGACTCCCCACCCTGAAACAGGGCATTATCCTCGCCTCTGTACAGGCTGCAATGCAACGAGTCCCTCCTCAACGCTACATTGATCAACACGCCTTCAACCTCTCAACGGGAGAAGAGCTGAACCGGGATGCCCTGCGCTTGAGATTGGAACAGGGCGGTTACCACGCCGTTTCACAGGTGATGGAGCACGGCGAGTATGCATTCCGTGGATCGATCATTGATCTTTTCCCGATGGGCTCCTCCACCCCTTACCGCATCGATCTATTTGATGATGAGGTCGACACCCTTCGGCTATTTGACCCGGAGAGTCAACGTACTACACAACAGGTCGATGCTATTCATCTACTCCCTGCAAGAGAGTTTCCACTGAGTGAATCGGGTATCCGCAGTTTCAGACAGAATTGGCGTGCCACCTTCGACGGTGATCCTCAAAAGAACGCCATCTATCGGGATATCAGTCAAGGCCTGGCCCCTTCGGGAATTGAGTACTATCTGCCACTCTTTTTTGACCACTGTGCAACCCTCTTTGATTATCTCCCACAGAACCACCTTCTGGTCTGTGATGAACACATTGAGCAGAGTGCCGACCAGTTCTGGGAGGAGATTGATGATCGCTATCGAGATCAATCCTTTGATACCTATCGACAGGTGTTACCTCCTGAGCAGATTTTTTTGAAAACGGACCAACTGTTTGGAAAGTTCAAACAATCTGCGGTAGCCCAACTGGAACAGTTTGAGACCGACCGTCATGCAGGTCATTATAACTTTTTAAGCCGTAAACCGATGCAACTGGGGATGCCTGCGCGCAGTGCAGACCCGCTACAGCGGCTTAACCATTTTACGGCTCACTTCAAAGGCCGTGTCGCCATTGCCGCTGAGTCAGCAGGACGTAGGGAGGCCCTGTTAGAGCTGTTTCATGGACGCTCAATCTATCCACAAGTGGTTGCACAGTGGGGTGATTTTTTACAGGGGGATGCACCACTCTCTATCGTAGTCACCCCCATTGAGGAGGGGTTACTACTCGGCCATGATGAAGAGGAGAGCGCAGTCGCTCTTATCACAGAGGCACAACTGTTTGGCGAACAGGTTCTGCAACGGCGGCGGCGCAATAAAAAACGGGGGGTGAGCGGTGACGCAGTCATTCATCACCTCTCAGAGCTTCAACCAGGCGCACCTGTAGTCCATCTCGACCATGGTGTTGGACGCTATAAAGGGTTGGTCTCTCTGGATGCTGGTGGTTGTCTGGCAGAGTATCTGTTACTCGAATACACCAATAACGATAAACTCTATGTTCCTGTCACCTCTCTCCATCTGATTGGGCGTTATACCGGCACCGATCCTGAGCGTGCACCAACCCACCGGCTTGGTAGTGAACAGTGGTCCAAAGCACGTAAAAAAGCCGCTGAAAAAGTGCGTGATGTAGCCGCAGAGCTGCTGGAGATTTATGCACGTCGTGCCGCCAAACAGGGATATGCCCTTGCTCAGCCAGACCTGGAGTATCAACAATTTTCTGCTCAATTTGCCTTTGAAGAGACCCCGGATCAGGCCGATGCAATTGATGCTGTAATTGATGACCTGACCGCTGAACAGCCAATGGATCGCCTGGTATGTGGTGATGTCGGATTCGGGAAGACCGAAGTGGCGATGCGAGCGGCCTTTTTAACCGTACAGAGTGGACGACAAATCGCTGTACTGGTCCCGACCACGTTACTGGCACAGCAGCACTATGAGAATTTCCGGGACCGTTTCGCAGACTGGCCCTTCAGGATAGCCGTCCTCTCTCGCTTTAAAACTAAAGGTGAGACCGAGGAGACCCTGAAAGGGCTTGCTACGGGTCGGGTTGATATTGTTATCGGAACCCACAAACTAATCCAGAAATCGGTACAGTTTGATAATTTGGGTATGGTGATTATTGATGAGGAACACCGTTTTGGCGTTCGCCAGAAAGAGCAGTTCAAAAAGCTGAGAGCCGAAGTCGATGTGTTAACCCTTACCGCGACACCGATTCCCCGCACACTCAATATGAGCATGTCCGGATTACGTGACCTCTCTATTATTGCCACCCCTCCCACCAATCGGGTTGCTATCAAAACATTTGTGCGAGAGTGGGACCCCGCGCTGATCCGTGAGGCCTGTCTGCGCGAAATACGACGCGGTGGTCAAGTCTATTTCCTCCATAACAAGGTGGAGACCATTGATAAGACTGCCCGAGACCTGCAAGAGTTGCTCCCCGAAGCAACCCTGGAGGTTGCACACGGACAGATGAGAGAGCATGAGTTGGAACGGGTGATGAAAGAGTTCTACCACCACCGTTTCAATATCCTGGTCTGCACCACTATTATTGAGACCGGAATCGATATCCCAACCGCCAACACCATTATCATGGATCGGGCCGACCGGCTGGGATTGGCACAACTCTATCAGCTGCGGGGGCGGGTTGGGCGCTCACACCACCGTGCCTACGCCTACCTGGTCATTCCACCCAAACAGCAGATTACGACCGACGCTATTAAACGTCTAGAGGCGATTGAGTCTCTGGAGGAGTTGGGTGCCGGCTTCACCCTTGCTGTACATGATATGGAAATTCGGGGAGCCGGAGAACTACTGGGCGATGATCAAAGTGGTCGTATGCATGAGATCGGATTTGATCTCTATGCAGAGATGCTGGAACGTGCGGTGGATGACCTCAAAAATGGAACCCAGAGTAGCCTGGATTCCTCATTTGAGCAGCAGATTGAGGTTGATTTAGGTGAACCGGCCCTACTTCCTGAGGACTACCTACCGGATGTCAATGCACGCCTGGTACTTTATAAACGCATTGCAGCAGCTGAAAATTTAGCGGCACTGGATGAACTTCAGGTTGAGATGATTGATCGATTTGGGCTATTACCCGATGCGGCAAAAAATCTCATCCATACCACGGCGGTAAAACTTGCCGCCTTACCACTCGGCATCCATAAAGTGGAGGCCAGCGCTGAAACTGCACAGCTGCTGATTGGCGAACAACATCAACTCGACCCCGAAAAGATCATCCTCTTGATACAGCAGAAACCCCATCGGGTCAAACTGAATGGTGGCAATAAAATCAAGCTGTTAGAAAAAATGGAGACGGTACAGCAACGCCGCGAATCGATCCAGAAATTACTTACCGAATTAACCATGACGTAAACGTCAAAATTACAGCTCTGATACACCTAGTCCGTGCCAGATGTCATTTAGTTGGCACTATGGTTGCATTATCTTCATCAATAACGACACCAATGATGGAGAATATCAATGGGATACGCATTTCAGAACAAGGCCTTGAAGGTTGTTCACCCTATACAGCAAGCGCGTAATGAGAAGCTGGAGAAGTGGCTGAAGAACCATATGCTCAATGAGAAATTTCTCGAACTTGAGCTATCACAGAAGCTCCAGTCCAAACTGGATATTCCTTCCATTGCATCCCATTTTTCGGAAATGCTCTCCACCTATGTTGACCACGCCGGCATTCAGATTGACTGTAGCAGCTCTACTGTTGTCACCCTTGAGGGGCAGATTGCACAGTACCGTGAGGTCGTTGATTTGATTCTGGATAATGAGAGACTGGGACATATCACCTTGATGAGCAGACAACCTATAAACCAGTGGTCTGCAATCTTCTTCCGCTACCTGGCAAGATACTTAGTCTACCCCGTTAAAAATGCAATGCTTGTAGAGTCGCTACATCTACAGACCATAACAGACCCTCTCACAAAGGCATATAACCGCACAGCACTGGGACATGACCTGGCACAAGAGTTGGCCCGTTCACGCAGAGATGGGAGTGATTTTACGGTTGTGATGCTCGATATCGACCACTTCAAAAATATTAACGATAGCTATGGTCATCAAGCCGGAGATCATGTCTTGATTGAACTCTCCGCACAGGTCCGTGATTTGATTCGTGAATCGGACAGCTTCTATCGCTACGGCGGTGAAGAGTTTACCCTGCTATTACGTAATATTGGTCCTGCAGAGAGCATGAAAAAGGTGAAGGCAATTTTAGCCCATTGCCGAACACAGCCTTGCACAGAGATTGACGAGGCACTTCGAATTACCCTAAGTGCCGGTATCGCTTCATGGAACAGTGAAGATCAAGAGAACTCTTTGATCCAGCGCGCTGACCATGCGCTCTATATTTCAAAAGAGAACGGTCGAGACCAAGTGAATGCGGCTTAAGCCCCCTCTCTGAACAAGTCTGGGGGTTCCCTAACTGAGTGGACCGCTATTGATGACCCAGCGGATGGTTAGGGTCAGCCACCCGTTTTGCAACCACTGAAAGGATCATCTTTTCAATTACATGATTCTGTACCGGCTTTCTCAAAAAGGCATTCACATAGGGACGCGCCTCTTCCAAGTCTGCCTCGGATTCCGCTGTAATCATAATCAAAATCAAATTGTCCAGGTGGCTCGACTTACGAATATTTTTTGCCAGAGTGAGGCCATCCATCACCGGCATATTCCAGTCGGAAAGGATTAAATCAGGTTTTGTCGATACCATTGAAGTCACTGCTTTCAGACCATTGGTTGCGGAAAATATATTAGAGCGTTGAACACCTAATCCTTGCAGAATCAGGCGGTAACTATCGAGATTCATTGGCATATCGTCTACCACCATCACTCGCATAGTTGAGAAAACGCCACTTAGCTTCTTTTTGATTGCATCAAAATCGGGGGTCACCACGCACTATCACCTCAAAACAGGGTTAATATCAGTAGTCTATTATGAGTTAACTTCGAGCTATTCACAATCCACAATTGGGAGATAAAGTTCAAAAGTAACCCCATCTTCTCGATTATAAACTGATATATCACCCCTGGCCTGCTTAAGGATCTGCCGCACATCATAGAGCCCCACACCATTACCCACATCTTTGGTGGTGTACCCTTGTTCAAAGATCGTAGGTAAAATATCTATCGGAATGGGGGTGCCGATATTACTGATCTCAATGTAGACCCTGTCCCGCTGCTGCGACACATTCAGAGTAATCATCGACTTCTCTTGAAGCTCAACCAGTTCTATCAAATTATCCGGTGAAATATCAGTAGTACGCTCAACCAGATACTGATCTGCAGCATCTGCAGCATTATTCAGCAGGTTGATCAGCATCGTCTGCCAATCAATCGAGGAGATGTGAACACAGAACTCTTCCGCAGGCATGGTTAACTCTACCGTCTTCCCTTTACCCAGAGTTGAAATTGAGAAGAGAGAGAGTGCCTCATTGGTCTTTTTCCGGACCTGGAGCGCTGTCACCTTGTTGGCATCCCCTTTTGCATTCTTCAGAGCCAGTAACAGCAGTGTCTGAATCATACTCACCTGTTCCTGAACCAACTCCATTCGCTCATAACTGAGCAACTGCCCCAACTCTCCTGGGCGATCTTCAATGGCAGCAATGTGGTCTACAATTCCATTGAGATAACTGATGGAATTCTTCATCGTATGGGCTGTTGAGCGGAAAGTATCAAATAGCTGTTTCTGTTGGCGAACCTGAGCCTCTTTCTCAAGTAGGCGATACTGACGCTCAGTAACATCCATTGAAAATTCAAGCACCTGATGCAGATCATTACCGTGGCTATAGATCGGTGCACAATGAATCTCATAGTTGTGCTTGCCCCCACTTTCACCTTGTACCAGATGTTCAGTCATGGAGGGTGATCCGCTTTCACGTACCTTCTCAATAGGGCAACCACCCAAGCTGTCATCACACGGAGTATCCCGACCATAGCGCAGTTTATAACAGGTGGTGACGGAATTTGCTTGGTAAGAACCACCACTCATCAAAACCTGATATGAGTCCACATCAATGACCATAATAGGCATGGGTAAATCTTCAAACAGCTGCCCCAACCAGCTCTGATAGGCAATATTGTTATTCAACTCTTGCTGTAACAGCTGATTACGATTCCAGCTAAAGCAGGCGTTGTAGGCCATGTGTTCTACTTCCGCCAACACCAGTGGTTTACGCATAAAGTAGAGGTGGCTAAAGATAACCATTCTGAAGTCACTGGGCTGGTAGTCGTTATAGGCAGAGGAGATCACAATATGAATATCCGGATCAATCTCCCGAATCTTGCGTGCGGCCTCCAGCCCATCAATCCCGGGCGGCATTCGTACATCCATAAATACCACAGCAATCGGATCATGATCATCCAGTGCTTGTTTCACCAGTTTTACCGCCTCATCCCCCTGCAGTGCAGTTGACAGGTCGAAGACCATCTCAACCTCCTGCGTCTGTTCATCAAACAGCTCGGCAAACTCTGAAAGCCAACTGTCTTTATAGACAAAGGTTCTGCGGAACAGTTCAAGAATGGTCGGGTCATCGTCAACCGCCAGAATACGTCTGTTACGCATCTGAGGCACTACATTGGTGTTTTGTAAGTCATTAATATGCATGACTTGATAGCGCCCTCATGGAGTATTAGATTATTTTGATACGACATTGTAACAGCTCTTTCAGAGCGTGACAGAGTTCGCACTACTCATCGGCGGGTTCACGTTGCCAAACCGGCTGATAATCACGGTGTTTAGCACCAACATAGAGTTGTCGAGGTCGGCCAATCTTGGAATTTGCATCTCCCATCATCTCATTCCACTGAGAAATCCACCCAACCGTACGCGCCATTGCAAAGATCACTGTAAACATATTCAGTGGAATACCAATGGTCAACAGGATAATGCCGGAGTAGAAATCGACATTGGGATAGAGCTTACGCTGTTTGAAGTAGTCATCCTTGAGCGCCAACGTCTCCAGTTCGAGCGCCAGCTCCAGCAGTTTACGGTTCTCCCCTCCCATCTCACACTTCTCGACCACCTGATAACAGAGGTCTCGCAAAATTTTGGCACGGGGGTCATAGTTTTTATAGATCCTGTGGCCGAACCCCATCAATCGAAAACGGTCTTTTTTATCTTTGGCCCGATCAACATAGTGTTGCATCGGTTTTCCGGTATCCCGCATCTCCATCAACATGCGAATCACAGCCTCATTGGCCCCGCCATGTGCCGGCCCCCAGAGAGAGGCGATCCCAGCCGCAATGGATGCAAAGGGGTTGGCCTCTGAACTACCCGCCAAACGCACGGTAGAGGTTGAAGCATTTTGCTCGTGATCTGCATGAGCAATCATCACCACTTCAAGTGCCCGCACAAAGAGCGGTTCAGGTTTGTAGTCAACCGTGGGGAGTGAAAACATCATATGGAGAAAATTCTCCACATAACTGTAATCACTACGTGGATATTCAAAGGGCAGACCGTTGGCATAACGGTAACTCCATGCCGCAATGGTCGGCATCTTGGCAATCAGTAGTTTGGCCGATAGTTTGCGATTTTTAGGGTCCCGGATGTCCTGAAAATCGTGATAGAAGGCTGACAATGCCCCGACCACACCCACCATAATGGCCATCGGGTGTGCATTGGAACGAAACCCCTCAAAGAAGCGCTTCATCTCCTCTTGCAGCAGACTCTCTCGTGTCACCTCTGCCGAAAACAGCTCTAACTCAGCAGCGGTTGGAAGATGCCCACAAAGCAGCAGAAAACAGGTCTCTATAAAAGAGCTATGCTCGACCAACTGTTCAATCGGGTAGCCCCGATACTGTAGCAGCCCATTCTCGCCATCAAGGTAAGTGATTTCACTCCAGCAACTCGCGGTCACGGTAAAACCTGGATCGTAGGCGTAGAGCCCCAACTCGCGGTGAAGCGCACGAAGATCAATAATCGGTGAACCTTGTGTCGGTTCCATCACCTCTAGCTCAACGGATTTACCACTCTTATGATCTGTGACCGTTACAAAATTAGTTGCCATACACCTCCACTCCTAGTTCAATTGATTATGCCCATTTGATATCCTCTACGGATTCTATAGTCCTTAGAGTACCTTTTATTTAATGAGATGCACTAATGGAGCACCCGGGGTACGGTTAAATAAAATGGTGAAATTGGTGTTGTAAAAAGTGCCTGCTGTTCATCAACCCACTCATAGCTACCCTCCATGGTGCCATGAGGTGTCTCCAACATTGCCCCGCTACTATATTGATACTGCTCACCCGGCTCAAGATAAGGCTGCTCTCCAACCACGCCCTCACCACGCACCTCCTGAACTTTGCCGTTGTCATCACGAATCAACCAGTGGCGGCGCAACAACTGGGCGCCGACCGTGCCATGATTTTCAATCAAAATGGTGTAGGCAAAGCGAAATTCTCTCTTCTTCGGATTCGAGTAGGGCGCCACATATTCTGTTGTCACATGGATATGAATATCATCTTTCATGATCAGCTTGCTCATCTCTTCCCATACCTTACTATTTTTATCATTAATTGAAACCCACTACGATGAACAGCTGACTGACAGGCTTTTTGCCCACTGCGGAGGGGGTTCAGCATATCGGTCCAGATCCCGTTGTTCATCAAAAGGGGCTTGAAGAAGCTTCAGCAGGCGCTCTATTTCACCATAGTCCCCCTGCTCTGCCGCCTCAATTGCCTGCTGCGCCATGTAGTTTCTTAGAATATATTTTGGATTATGCGCCAGCATTAGTGTGGTTACCTGCCGGGGTGTCATCTGCTGCTGAGCCAACCGCTTCTGGTAGCGTTTGAACCAACCTATCACAACCGCACGGTCAGAGAAGAGTTCAAACAGCGCTACAGGCTCCTGCTCACTGTGTGTGTGACACAATATTCGAAAAGCGAGTGTATAGTCAACCTGCTGCTGTTCCAACAAATCCAGCCACTGGCGATGAAGCCGTTGGTCCTCTTTTTGGTATTGTTCAATCCCCAGTTTGTTTGAAAATCCCTGATTAAAGTGCTGCTGATAGCGCTCTTGAAAACATTCAATCTCCTCCACCAACTGCGCCTTACCCTGTTCCACATCATCACTGATAAATGGCAGCAGTGTCTGCCCCAGACAGCTGAGATTCCACTGTGCAATCTCTGGCTGTCGATTAAAGGCATAGCGCCCTGTATGGTCCGAATGGTTACAGATGAAATTTGGATCATAATGGTCCAAAAATCCGTAGGGACCATAGTCAATCGTCAACCCCAATACGGACATGTTATCGGTATTCATTACTCCGTGAGAGAAGCCAACCAACTGCCACTGGGCAATCAATGCAGCGGTCCGTTTTGAGACCTCGCGGAAAAAGGCCATGGAACGTTCTTTCTCGGCAACATCTTGTAAATCTGGAAGGTGATACTGAACCAAGTGGTCGATCAATTGTGGAATGTGGTCAAACTGATTTTTGTAATAGAAATATTCAAAAGTTCCAAAACGGATATGGGTTGGTGAGAGCCGTAGCAGGGTTGCACCATACTCTAAGGATTCCCGATACACCTCCTCTTCACTCCCCACGATGGTTAATGCGCGTGTCGTTGGAATGCCAAGGCCGTGCATTGCCTCACTACAAAGGTACTCCCGAATCGTGGAACGCAATACTGCACGCCCATCCCCCCTCCGCGAATAGGGGGTAGGCCCAGCCCCTTTAAGATGAAAATCCCAACGCTGGCCTGATGGTGCCAGCAATTCACCCAGAAGAATGGATCGCCCATCCCCTAATTGAGGTACGAAATGGCCAAACTGATGTCCGGCATAGGCAGCGGCTATCGGTTCACTGCCCGGCATAGGCTCCATCGCACCAAAATGGTTGGCAACCTGCTCGGGCTGCATCCCTTCCAGCCCCAGTTCATATGCCAGATTCCTGTTCCAGGAGATCATAAAGGGGTTTGCAAGTGGTGTAGGTTCAACCTTTGAATAGAATGAAGAATGCAAGCGGCTATAGCTGTTATCAAATTGCATGGATCAGAGGCTCCTAGCTCCGAATATCCTCTATCACTGCCTGGAGACGCTCCGTTGGATAGGCCTGGAGGTTGCGCAACAGCACCTCCTCCATCTGCTCCCGCTGAAACCCACTATATTCTTTACACCAGTGCCCCAGCAGCTCTTCCAATAGCTGTTGCCGCTGCTTATCTTCAAAAAAAATGGTACTCATTACGTAGCTGCTCCAAAACATAATACCCGACAAATAATATCAGGTATTACCTCAAAAAGGTAGAGGGTATCAACCACAGTAGAACACTACCCCATTTTTGGAACCAACAATGACCCCTCATCCAGCACAAACTGCCGGAACGAGTCTGCGACCGGCGAGAGGCGCTTCCCTTTACGATATACCAGGTGCCACTGACGGCGGATCGGCAGATCATCCACCTCTAAAACACGCAACACACCCGCCTTTAACTCAAGCTGAATAGTATGAATTGAGACCAGCGCCAGCCCCAAACCTGCCTGCACCGCCTGTTTAATTGTCTCATTACTACCAAACTCCATCGGAGTTTCGAGGTGCAGATTTCTCTCTTCAAAGAAACGCTCCATCGCCGTTCGTGTACCGGACCCCTGCTCTCGTACCACAAAACGCTCATGCTGAATCTGCTCGGGGGTTAATGGTTTATGGTTGAGGAACAGATGGTGGTGATTTCCTACCACCACGACCAGTGGATTTTCCATAAAGGCCTCCGCTACCACATCCAATTTTTCGGGAGGCTGGCCCATGATCACCAGGTCTGGCTCATTGGATGAGAGTGACTGCAACAGGTGTTGCCGATTGGTTACATCGAGTGAAAAGGTAATCTCTGGGTGGCGCTCGATAAAGGTTGCAAGTAAATTTGTAGCAAAGTAGTTAGCGGTACTGGCAACCAGAATATTGAGATGCCCCTGCCGCATCCCCTTAAGGTTCTCGATATACTCCTCGCTATCCGATAACTGACGGCCGATAATTCGGCTGGTGTGATAGAACTCATTGCCTGCATCGGTGAGAAAGATTTTCTTCCCCAGATGCTCAAACAGGGCTATCCCAAGGTTCTCCTCCAGCTGTTTGATCTGCATGGAGACAGCGGGTTGCGTCAGATGGAGCTCCTCTGCCGCACGAGTAAAGCTACTGTGACGCGCCACCGCTTCAAATACCCGAAGCTGGCGAAAAGTAATATTAAGAGGCATTTGTAAGAATCAACATGAACTATAAGGTTTTATTTATCATAAACATCAAAAAGATTTACTGTCAATTATAGTCCTCCCCCACTAAAGTTCAACGCACTGGTTGGGGATACCCCACTGGAAAAATATTTTTTATCCTTACAGACTTAAATTTTTTGGAGAACGGAATGGATCAATCAGCACGTTATGCGGACCTCAGCCTCGACGAAGATGAGCTTCTTGCAGGAGGCGGTCATATCCTGGTCGCTTACACCATGCACCCGGCTGCAGGCTACGGTTATCTGGAAGTTGCAGCACACATCGCTGCAGAGTCTTCTACCGGTACCAATGTAGAGGTTAGCACCACGGACGATTTCACCAAGGGCGTAGACGCTCTGGTTTACTTCATTGACGAAGCCGAAGGCATCATGAAGATTGCTTATCCGAACGATCTGTTCGACCGCAACGTCATTGATGGCCGCGCAATGATCGTCTCCTTCCTGACGCTGGCGATTGGTAACAACCAGGGTATGGGCGACTGTGCTGACCTGCAGATGCAGGACTTCTACGTTCCACCTAAGATGCTGCAGCTGTTTGACGGTCCTTCCAAGTCTATTAATGACCTCTGGACTATGCTGGGCCGTGACCACGATAATGGTGGTTACATCGCTGGAACAATCATCAAGCCTAAGCTGGGCCTGCGCCCTGAGCCATTTGCTGAAGCAGCCTACCAGTTCTGGTTGGGTGGCGACTTCATCAAGAATGATGAGCCTCAGGGTAATCAGGTCTTCTGCCCAATGAAGAAGGTAATCCCTTTAGTAGCGGATGCCATGAAGCGCGCTCAGGATGAGACAGGTGAGCCTAAACTCTTCTCTGCCAACATCACTGCAGATGATCACCATGAGATGTGTGCTCGTGCCGATTTCGTGCTTGAAACATTTGGTGAAGATGCACCTCGCGTTGCATTTCTGGTAGACGGTTATGTTGGTGGCCCAGGCATGGTTACTACAGCACGTCGTCAGTACCCTAGCCAGTACCTGCACTATCATCGTGCGGGTCATGGTGCGGTCACTTCCCCATCTTCCAAGCGTGGTTACACTGCATTTATCCTCGCTAAAATGTCACGTCTGATGGGTGCCTCTGGTATCCACGTGGGCACAATGGGCTACGGCAAGATGGAAGGTGGCAAGGACGACAGAATCATCGCCTACATGATTGAGCGTGATAGTGTTGATGGTCCTTACTATCATCAGGAGTGGCACGGCATGAAGCCAACGACCCCAATCATCTCTGGTGGTATGAATGCACTGCGTCTCCCTGGCTTCTTCGAGAACCTGGGTCACGGCAACATCATCAACACCTCTGGTGGTGGCTCATATGGTCACATCGACAGCCCAGCTGCCGGTGCAACTTCTCTGCGTCAGTCCTATGAGTGCTGGAAGCAGGGTGCAGACCCAATCGAGTTTGCGAAGGATCACAAAGAGTTTGCTCGCGCGTTCGAGTCATTCCCTCATGATGCTGACTCTATCTTCCCAGGATGGAGAGATAGACTGGGTGTTCATAAATAACAGACAGTCTATCTGTGTGTTGGAAAAAGACCCCTTCGTGGGGTCTTTTTTTTGGCTAATTGCAATAGACAACAGACAATCAAAAGGTTCAATCAGCAACACATTTTTGAATAGAAGTCGTAGTGAGGGGAAGCTGATCAAGATAAGGCAGATCACTTCTGTCGTAGCGAAAGAATCACTTCTAATATCTTCGGGTGATCCCACTCTCTCCCACCTACCGCTCGGTAAACAATCATCCCATCTGGATCAACTATAAAAGTAGTGGGCAGCCCTCGAACTCCCCATTGCTGTATGACAGTAGAATCGAGATCCATCAGTAACGGAAATTCAACTGGATACTCTGCAGTAAATGGGAAGATTGCATCTTCATCCTCTCCGACATTAATCGCTAACATCAACACACCCTCTTTTTCCAACTGCTCCCAAGCACGTTGCATTGCTGGCATTTCAGCCCTACAAGGGGGGCACCAAGTAGCCCAGAAGTTAACAATCACGGGGTTCCCTTGGTAGTCTGACAGCACATATAAATTCTCATTGATATCCATTAACCGGAAATCTGGAGCCATACCCCCCTCTACTCTTGTAAGCTGATACTCTCTGCTTTCTGCGAATAGAGCCGTAGACAACATCTGGGTTAAAATGAACAGTATCAATAACCTCATGAACCACACTCCATAGATTGAATTTCTCCATTAACCGGTGTTTGATCACGGTTTATGGTCAGATTTAGGTCAAACACATCGCCAGGCTTCAAACCAACAATAAACATCCCCCAGTTATAATCACCTTGAGCATAATATTGCTTTGTTGGAAGCAACGACCAATGAAAGGCAACCTTAACAGCTTTAGAGATGCCTACTTTCTCCCAAACTGCCCCCCAATACTCACGGTCCAAAATTGACACTTGATGATTCTGAAACGAGACTTGCCATTGATCCAGGTCATAATCCACTAAACTGTCACTCTTATTTTTGATGGCCCCTTGGAATACACAAACAAGGCCAATTATTGATACCTGCTCTAATGGAAAACCACGACCAATAAAAAATGCCATACTTTGCGATGGAGACAATGGAGTTAACTCAATACTCACCCCTTGCTTGCTCCAACCCCAGCTCTTCGCTTGATTGTTAGCGTTATACACATCAGCATCAGCAGAGAGCGCATAAAACGTAGTGATGAGAGCTAAGAAGATCTGGATTATTCTGAACATAGAATCAATTGTAGTTAACTTGTTTCCAAAATGTTTATCTCTAGCAGGAGCGTTCAAAATACTTGTCAGTAACTTCCCTAAGGTGCTCTTCCAGACGCTCATGTGAAATAGTTCCAATCTCATTGAATAGCCCATCGACATGTCCGAGAAAGATACTGACGATAACAGGGTCAAAGTGCTTACCTCTACCTTCTTCAAGAATCTCTTTTGCCATCTCCAGTGTAAATGCTTCCTTATAAGGACGTACAGACGTTAGTGCGTCAAACACATCTACCACGGCAAAAATACGAGCCGACAAAGGAATCATTTCAGCAAGCAACCCCTTCGGATAACCAGAGCCGTCATATTTTTCATGATGACCACCAATCACTTCTAATGACTTTCGAAGCCAGTGATTGTTCGCGATAATCTGCTGCCCCAGAACAACATGCTGTTTCATGATAGAAAGCTCAGATTCATTCAGGCGGTCCGGCTTTAGAAGAATGGCATCAGGTATTCCAATCTTACCAATATCGTGCAGGAAAGCACCCGTGATTAAACCTTGCATTTCACTGTGCGGCCTATCCAATACCTCAGCCAAACGAACGGCATACATAGTAACTCGATAGTTGTGGGAGTCTGTGTCTGAATCACGTTTGGCAATTGCACTGCCCAAGGTACCGATCAGCTCAACATTAGAATCAAGCAGCATGTTTGATGACTGTATTGACAATCTCATCAGGCTTATTAAAACAGGATAAAGCAATAGAGTAACAACGAGTGCAGAAGCTAATGCAAACAGTACACTGTTTCTGATACGAGCATCAAGCTCTTGTTGTAAAGGCTCATTAATCGGGTAAACACCCTCAAGATAGACAACTGGGTTTTTTTCATCACTGGCCAATGGAATAACGACTTGTATGACTTGCCTCTCGCCAAGTTGAAGCCAGTTTCGGTGACTTGTCCCTGTACCAAGAAATGTATGTCGGTGATCGTCCACTAATGAACGGAAATCGGTATCAAAAGCTTTCCATGCCTCCGCCTGCATCTGACCTGATGAATCAAAAATTCTAATTGCAAGAAATGGAGAGCTGTAAAGTAGTCGTTTAAGCTCAGAACCTTTATGACCATGTTGCATTGCAAGATGCTGGCGATTTTCAGAAACTTTGAAATACTCAGCACTCTCTATCACCATTGAGAATACTGAAGTCTCGATCTGTCGTTTTTCTACCGCGTAGGAGGCCGCTGCTGCTGCTAAGCTAATGATCGTGCCTGCCAGCGTTAGTCGAATAACCACCTGTCGACGAAAGGCCATCGGGGCACATAGAGTCCTAACCCATTTTTGCATTAGCTCCATTTATGGTTCTTCCTATTGCCTTTAACTAACAATTTAACCACTCTATCCGGGCTCTAAATAGTGATAAAGAACTTGCAGTAATGCAGTGTGATCAATTGGCTTGGCTAAAAAATCATCGCATCCCGTTACGGCAAAGGCATCACGGTGCTTTTGCATTATATTGGCTGTGAGTGGCACAATAGGTGTTTCTATCCCTTGCTTGCGTATGGTGCGAGTCGCTTCAATCCCATCCATGATAGGCATCTGCATATCCATTAAAATTAGATCAAAACTTTTTGAAGTTGCCAGATCAACTGCCTCTTGTCCATTCTCCGCCGTTGTCACGGTGATTCCAAGTTTTTCAAGAATTCGCCGTTCCAGTAACTGCATCTCAGGAGTATCCTCCACAACTAACACATGCCCATGAAGCAATTTTTTCTGCTGATCAGGGGGTAGTGATGATGGCTTTCTCTGAACAAGTACATCACTCGGTCGATAAGGTAACTTTAAATGAAATGTAGAGCCTACCCCTATTTGACTTGTAACTTCTATGTCTCCTCCCATTAATTGAGCAAGACTGTAGGAAATATAGAGGCCCAGCCCTGTCCCTCCAAACCGTCTTGAAATGGAGTTATCTGCCTGATGGAATCGCTGAAAAAGTTGATCCACTATCTCAGGTGACATTCCAATTCCTGTATCGACTATAGTAAATTGAAGATTGTTATTGACAACCTCTGTCTCCAGCCTTACTTCCCCTTTTTCAGTGAATTTAATCGCATTACCAACCAGATTAATCAACACTTGAGAGATACGCTGAGCATCTCCACAGAGCTTGAAAGACTCTTCGTTCTTCTGTTCCAATATGAAGAAGGTTTCGCTAGTGAGCTTAATAGACAACATCTGTTTAATATCGTCAAGCAACTCTGACAGCACATAAGGGCGCTCTTCAATCTTAAATTTTCCGGACTCAATTTTAGAGATGTCAAGAATCCCATTGACCAATGCAAGCTGGTTATTTCCTGCCGTCTTAATCAAACGAATCATCTCTTGATGACGCTGCCTATTAATCTCATCCAGCAGAATTTCACTATTGCCGATGATTACGGACAGCGGTGTACGTAGCTCATGACTCATTGTAGCGAGAAATTCATCTTTTGCCCGGCTGGCTGCCTTCGCTTCATACTCACTATGAATCAATTTTTGAAGTAGTGGCTGTGTTAGCCGCTGAAATATTATGACTCCAATGAGAGTGAGAAAAATTCCAATAATGGTCGCTATGACACCTGTAATGATGAACGGCCGCTGGATTTCTGCCATATCCACCTTTGTCACCATCCCGTAGTTGAGGGTTGTTACCGGCTCATAGGCAGCTAATACCTCAACACCTCGATGATCCTTGGCAACGATAGTCCCCGACTCACCCTGAAGAGCCAACTGCATTGGTATCGCAAGCTCTCCATCGAGTGGCAATACTGCCACCTCATCCTTGTTTTTCTCCTCATTATCAGAACTGCCCATCATAAAGTGGATTCTATTATTCTCCATCTTAGCGAGAGACAGTTCTCCGCTTTCACTCCATGTCGCATAGTTATTTTTGGCATCATGAAATTGATGTAGTGCAGTTTTATCAGGGCCACCATGCCGTTGATGGTCTTTAGCAGCAGCCTCCATTAGACGGGTATGGCTTGCTGCGGCCTCACGCAGTCGTAAAGCTTGCTCTTCAAATGAGGTCTGATAAAGCATGAAAATGGTAATGGCTACACTAACTGACACCACCAGGATCAGCGTCACACTCAGTAGGAGTGGAGTTTTATCTAATGAAAAATGCATGATATTGAGGTTATTTGTGTGTTCCTTTGTCGTCTATTGTCATAGGATGGTTAATATGGAGAATCTCTATTTATGAACCCACTCCCTAACCAAGCTTGACCTTCCTCATTCTCAAAGCATTTGTAACAACTGTAACAGAGCTGAGGCTCATCGCAGCGGCAGCAACAACCGGACTCAACAACACGCCAAAGATTGGATACAACACCCCTGCAGCAACAGGGATGCCTATCGTATTGTAGGCAAAGGCGCCCAACAGGTTCTGACGAATGTTCTTCATGGTTGCTCTTGAAAGCAGTATGGTATCCAGCACACCCTGTAATTTCCCTTGCATCAACACAATATCGGCTGACTCAATTGCAACACCTGTTCCCGTACCAATGGCCAACCCCACATCGGCTTGTGTTAATGCTGGAGCATCATTAATCCCGTCTCCAACCATCAGTATCCGCTTTCCTTCACCTTGCAGAATGGCGATCTGATCAATCTTGTCTTTTGGTAGCAGTCCAGAATAGAACTGACGAATCCCCAATTGCTGAGATACCGTTGCCGCAGTATCCCGATGATCCCCTGTCAACATGACTACCTCTAACCCGTGACTATAGAGTCTTTCAATAACCGATTTTGCCTCTGGTTTTATGGGGTCTGCAATTGCAATCAACCCTTGCAGCAAACCATCCACTGCCACATAAATTGGAGTCATCCCCAACTTAGCCCACTCTTGAAGGGGCTCCTCATGTCCCTTGCATGTAACCCCTTCCAATACCATCATTGATCGATTTCCCAGCACTACTCGGTGCTCTTCAACCTGTGCCGATACACCACACCCTGTTTCACTCAAGAAAGAGCGGCTTTCCAATAGTGAAAGCCCCTGCTGCTTGGCTTTACGGGTAATAGCTGTTGCCAGAGGATGTTCAGAGTACTGCTCTAATGAGGCAGAGAGCTGCAACAGTGCATCTTTGCTCATGCCTTTAGTTGGATGAATTGAGATCAGTTCCGGCTTTCCCTCGGTAAGCGTTCCGGTCTTGTCAAAGACCACCGTTGTGACATCTCCTGCCTGCTGTAATGCCTCTCCGTTGCGTATCAAAATCCCCATTCCTGCTGCCCGCCCTACGGCGACCATAATGGACATCGGTGTTGCCAACCCCAGCGCACAAGGGCAGGCAATCACCAATACTGTCATTGCCGCTACAATTGCGTAGCTGAGTTGGGGTGCCGGCCCCATAAGATACCAAACCAGAAAGCTGATGAATGCAATCACTACAACAACAGGCACAAAGATTGCTGCAACACGATCCACCAGTCGGCCAATTTCTGGCTTACTGCTCTGAGCTTTGCGCACCATCTCTATGATACGGGCGAGAACGGTCTCTTGCCCAATACTTGTTGATCGCATCAGAAAACTACCCTGTCCATTGATGGTTCCCCCAACTACCGTTGAACCTGCCTCTTTGGAGAGCGGCATCGGTTCACCGGTCAGCATCGACTCATCCACATAGGACTCTCCCTCTAGTAAGACACCATCGAGCGGAATACGCTCTCCTGGTCGCACTCGCAGGGTTTCATCCAGTCCTATCTGATCCAGTGGAAGGTCCATCTCTTGACCATTGCGAATCACACAAGCCTGATCAGGCTGTAGGTCAATCAGCTTTTTAATCGCTGCACTGCTCTTTCCTCGGGCTCTCATCTCCAGAGCAGAACCAAGTGAGACCAACGCTACAATAATTACGGCTGCCTCAAAATAGAGGTGACGGGCCAGTGTCGGCACCCATTCCGGGAAGAACACGACTATGCTGGAGTAGATCCAGGCGGTACCGGTTCCCAGCGCAATCAACGTATCCATATTACCTCTACGGTTACGTAACGCACTCCATGCACCACGGTAGAAGTGTCCACCCACAACCGCAAGTACCAACAAAGTCACCAGACTGATACCAGCCCATACCTCTTGCCCCTGTTCAATGGATGGAAGCCACCCCCCCATCGAAGACACAAATAGTATCGCTCCGATCCCACCCGCGACCGACGCCTGCCACAATTTCTGTTGATAAGCTTTTATCTCTAGCTCATCCTTATGACGCTCATCGGCCAGAGTAACCATCAAAGCTGCATTAAAACCAGCCGCCTGAACCGCGCTGATCAGTGTATCGCCCTCTACATCACCCTCAATAACCGCAATGCGCTCTCCAAGGTTGACCGTCGCGCTCGACACACCCAAAACCTGCTGTAGCGCCACTTCAACGGCAGAGACACAGCCTGCACAGCTCATTCCTAGTATCGAGAGTCGAGTTTTTTGCATGATAATGTTATCCGTTGCGCTCTATCCAGTTCTGATAGATCTCATCTGACCAGTGGGTCTGTATCCACGCCAGAATAGAACGGATCTCCTGCTCCTGTAAAACAGCCTCAAAGGGTGGCATCTGCCCACCCAATGGAATACCGCCTGTCTTCACTGTTTTGACTAAAAGCGACATCGGATGGTGCCAGGCGTGAGCTGTACCGTTAAGTGGCGGCGGGGGGTATTTTCCATTCTCATCTGCCTCTCTCCAATTTGGAGTTGCTGCCGACTCTGGGCCATGACAACTGGCACAATGCGTCTGATAGAGAGGTTCCCCTTGGGCTACCTGCTGTTCACTGTACCAGCGCCCAGCTATTGCCTCCTCTACAGGTCCATCATTAGAAGTGGATTGCATAACGACCACTCCAATTATAATGACCATAAGAAGAGTGAGACCTAATACCGTTTTACTCATGATTTAACTTCCATTAGTAGAGTTTATTTGCCTGTTGCAACCAACGCACATAGGAGATAATTTTGCTGACATCACGCTGTTGAATACCCGCTACAGGGGGCATATCTCCAAACTTCCAATGGTGAGCTTTAACACCTTTCATTGCTGCACTATAAAACGCACCATCCCCATGATGTGATGGCTTGTAGAAGTCATGAATCAAAGGGGGCCCTTTGTCCGTGCCTTTTGCCCACTCTCCATGACATACAGAGCAGTTCTTTTTGAACAATCTTACCCCTACGGCCTCTTTAAACGGAACCCGAACCCCGGTATCCGTCACTGCCGCCTGAGTCGTCGACATCACAAATACCCCAACCATTACCACAAAACTAATTACTATTTTTATCATCACTCTATTCCTTGATTGATCACTTATTGAATACCTGCCAGTTGTTGGTTTTTTCGCACATAGAGCACAATGTCACTCACTTGCCCTGGGGTCAGACCTGTGAGCATTGGCATATCACCAAATTGCCAATGGTGCTGTTTCACACCATTTTTTACGGCATGATAGAACGACAAATCGGCATGGTGTGCAGGTGCATACGTTGCATCAATCAGTGGTGGCCCTTCACTGCTGCCATTCAGACTTACACCATGACAACGGGCACACACCTCCTGGTAACGACTCTGACCCAGGGCGATATCTGGCTGATACCCCACTGCAGGCAGAAAGTTACGCGCACGAACCTGAACAGGATCAAACCACTCATCCACATTCAGGGCGAGTACAACCCCAGACAGCGCCACAATCCCAATAACCAAAACTCGAGCAATCATGGCACGATCCGTTATGGCTTCACTTCTATCGTAATTATCGGTGAAACCAAATTCTCAAACGGAGCATGCTCTTCATCTGCCACTACCAACTGAAGGATATGCCGACCTGGAGTTAGTGCTAACACTGTGTCCATCTCACCTGCTGTAAATAGTAGGTGCTGTGCGGATGGCTGCATCGGCTCATCTATTGTCGGGTCGATCACTTGATCAATAGCCAAATGAAAGTGGCCAGCATTATGTTTATCGACCCCTGCAGGTGCAATCTTGACCCCATATGCCTTGAAGTTAACCGGTACCGGACTGCTGACTACGGCGTAGTTTTGTGGTGAGGCAATCTCAACACGCTGTCCTCGATCATAGTCCCCATGCGCAAATGCTGTTCCACTCAAGAGCACCCCACTTAACAATATTCCGCTTAACCGTGGTGCACTCATAATCTTCACTATCTTCATCTATTGATTCCTTATTCTCTGCCTACCCTGCAGGACAACCCTTACAGGGCACACAAACTTCGATATTATTATTTGCGCTGTGAAGCAGTCAGCTCTTTCAGAGAAGCATCGATACTGGTCAACAACCCTTCCATTCTGGCCATATGAGCCTGCTTAGTGCTCATCATCTGATGCATCATTTGTGGATTCATTGCTTGCCCATTCTGCCTACCCATCATATTTGACATCATCTGTCCGTTCTGACCTCTCATCATGTTTGGCATCATCTGTCCATTCTGGCCTCCCATCATGTTTGGCATCATCTGTCCATTCTGGCCTCCCATCATGTTTGGCATCATTTGACGGTTCATCATTGGCATACCCTGATTACCCCCCATCTGTCGCATCATTTGAGGATTCATCATCGGCATCCCCTGATTACCACTCATCTGTTGTGATTGTCCGACTATTGCACCCGGCACCATTGGTGTTGCAGCTTGTGTGGTGTTAGCAGTTGATTCAGCTTCATGACCATGCCCTTCATCTGCCAAGACAGGCAGAGACAATACCAGTGCTGCAGTAGTAGCCATCATTTTTTGTGAAAGTTTCATGTTTCGTTCCTTGTGTAAGTATGAAAATAATTTTGAGTTAAGGTGATACCTTGCAAGATCTGGATACATCTCATAATCAAGCATCGGTAAATGATTAACTCTGACTTTGATATTACGGCCCTTATGTAAGCCCAGTTTGTCTGAGATCCCCTTTTTTGTAATAAAATGTAATTGATCGGTAATCAGTTGTGGCTGTCGATATGAGGCACTGCATCCTGATCATTCTGGACATGAGTATGTCCCCCTTCACCAACCAACCCTTGGTAGTACTCAGGGCGCATTCCCTCAACCACATCCAAAAACGCCACCAGCTCCCATAACTGTTCATCTGTATGGAACTCACCCCATGCGGGCATCCCGGTCATCTTGAATCCATGCTTGATTGCCCAGAATGTTTCAGCCGGATCATGTTTGTCGTACTTATCATGCTTCTCCCTCTGTTGGTGAAATACCGGGGGTTGAGGATAGAGCCCCTGATTAAGCTCTGTGGGCTCCATTCCTGGTGCCAAATGACATTGCGCACACATTGCGGCATAGTTCTTTGCACCATTTGAGACCATCTGCAGGTCACCCAATGGGGGATCTTGAATATCTTTAGATCGAACTTCAACTGATCGCTCTCGAACCAATTCCAGCAAACTAGTGGTGATATCCCAATGTCTGTCTGTAGCAGAAACATTAAATGCTCCTGACAAGATAAATGCCACGCCACCAGCAATACCAAGGCCCGCCATACCTATTACCGTCTTTATACCCATTGGGTCACCTCCAAAAATTGTTAGAACCAGATACGAATGCCTACAACAAATTGGGTATCTTCCACTGTTTCACCTTCAGCCCTTGCATAATCTGCGGTCTGCCCAACTTTCTTGTTCCAGTTGATCCACCATGGATCAGTATCCAGACACTATTCTGGTAGATGTTGCGGAACAGGGTGAGTTGGCGGTTAAAAAAGTCAGGGACAGTATTGAGTTGGACTGTAGCTACTCCGTTGCCTTTATTGATATGCGTATGCCCCCAGGTATTGATGGACTCGAAACCGCTATCCGGATTCGTGAAATTGCCCCCGACATTGAAATCTTCATCATTTCTGCCTATTCCGACTACAGTATGAAAGAGATTCAACAGGCACTACGCTATGGTGTCTTCTTTCTACAAAAACCGATTGCCGTAGAGGAGTTCAGAAACTTTACGTTTAATGCCATTGAGTTGTGGCAACAGAAAGTGACCCTCCACCAGGTTGAACAGAGACTTGAGCAGTTGATCTTGGAACAGTCGGGTGACTTCTGGGAATACTACCCCGACGAAGGCCATTTTACGCCCAGTAAAGAGTGGAATATCCTTACAAAAAATAACGCCACACCCAACCAGTCCGGTAATCTAATGACACAGATTCATCCAGATGATCGGGGGAAGCTCAAAGCTGAATTCCAACGAAAAAGTGGTTTTTTCTCACTCATCTGCCGCGTCAATAGTGATAGCAATCACTATCAGTGGGTCCATACACTGGGACAGATCAAGACCATACCCGGGCAGTACAGGCGCTATATCATTGGAAAAACTGTGGTGATCAGCAGTGAGAAGGGATCACAATCAGTGGACCATGCCGCTACTATTGAATACCAGCATCTACAACAACTCACCTCTCTTAATAAAGTCGCACAATCCTCCAATATGACCTTGATGAATCAATTGATGCAGCGGTTATTGAGCACAACGCATCCTTTCATTCTACTGTCTCTCACTGTTGATGGCCTCGATCATATCACCCACACCTCCGGTGACAGCGCAGCGCACCAAGCAGTTCTGGAGTGCTTCAACAGGTTGGAGAGAGTACTGAAACAAGATCACAGGATTTTCATCACCTCGACTACTCGGCAATGGCTTATTATTGTATTTGGGCGTACCTCAAAAGAGGCCCTTGATGCACTCAAACAGGGGGTTCAGCAAGCCCTCTCATTTGACTTCTCACCCTCGATGGCCCGTGGCCGTCTCACGGCCTCTGTAGAGGGTTTTCATTATCCGCAGCAACGTGCATTGATTGAGGCACTCTTGCTTGAGGTGGCCTCTGGTAATTCTGGATAAACCGGACTGAGAACCCAAATTTTCCAGAGCAAGACAGCATGACTAATCGACTGTAAGCCTCATCTCTCCTGACTTCTGACTCATGGATAATTTTTTGAGAAAATTCATCCCCAATAATGGCTCTTGTAGTTTAGGGACCACAACTGCAGCCACATGATCCTGCTGAATCCCGACAAAACGCACACGATCAATAACCACTTTATATGCGATAACCTTTCCCGCTGCGGTCTCCAGTGTCACCTGGTTTGCCGGACTGTTTTCATGCTCAAGCCCCAGTGTAGCCGACATCTTCTCCGGTATTGAGAGGTAACTGGCACCGGTATCCACCAAAAAATGGACTGGCAGCCCATTGATTGAGCCGTCCCCTCTGAAGTGGCCTCTGCGATCTGCCTTGAGCACAACCACCGTACCATGATCAGAGATCATAATTTGTGCAGGGGGGCTCTCCAGCCCCCATGAGAAGGCAAAATAGATCACAACAAACGCTACAACCACGTAGAGCAGGTCACTCAATCGAGTCGGTTGCCGACGGGGGCTGGATGCGCTCATTATTATAACAAGTTTACTAATTTGAGCTGCGTGCTGCGATAACCTGCTGTGCCATAACTCGGAGTGACAGCAGAACCAGCAAAATTGCTGCACCGCTCTCTAACCAATGTGGAACCAGATGCTGACTACTCTGTAGCTGCGCCTCAATATCAACGGCCATGAAATCGATGGTCCAGTCCAGTATCAGCCCCAGCAAAATACTGGAACTCACCAATCCGGACAGGTAAGCATAGAGCGCCTTCATCCCCATCTCTTTTTTGACAACAGCCAAGGTGCCGATATTGGTTGCTGGCCCCGCCATCAGGAATACCAGTACAGTACCTGGAGACATACCTGCCAACAGCAGTGCTGCACCAATCGGGGTCGAGGCGGTTGCACAAATATACATTGGAATACCAATCAGGACCATCATGACCATTGCAGGGAAGCCACTCCCCCATGAGGAGAGAAGATCGGGAGGCGCCAGTGTCAAAACTGCGCCAGCCATCACAATACCGATGATGATCCAGTGGATGATACCGGCTAACAGGGTTGTTGCAGCATAGACAACACCTTCTACGGTCCGTTTCAGCCATGAGTCCGCAACGACTTCAACTGCAGCTTGCTGAGTGACAGAGATGGTGTTGATGGCACCAAAAGCACTGTTGGGTTGATAGACAGGTTTCACTGGCTCCGTTTTCTCACTACGCAGCACCAGGGTTGCAATGACCCCGGTAAAAATAGCACTGATGATGGCGGCAATTGGACGATAGACTGCCATAAAGGGGCCTAACAGTGCATAGGAGACTGCAATTGAGTCAACCCCGGTCTCAGGTGTGGCAATCAAGAAGGAGAGGGTTGCTTCTTTAGAGGCTCCACCACGACGTAACCCTACGGCAGCCGGGAGTACACCACAGGAGCAGAGCGGTAACGGCGCACCAAGGATAGATGCCTTGGTGACCGGCCAAATCCCCTCACCACCTAACCAGCGCCCCATTAGATCTTCTGGTATCCAGGCTCTGATCAGCCCGGCAAATAGCAGTCCTAGCAGTAGCCAGAGACTGGCATCCATGAGAATTGTAAGGGTATTATGTGCAAAGCTGGTCAATAGTTCCATAAAGCAGAAAATACCACCGTACTAAACTACGAAGTCAAGAGAGATTGCAGGTCAGCAACAGAACGAACCCTTAAAATTTCAACTCAGGGTCCTGGAGTGCGGTGATAATGTTGCACCCCCCTTCACTGCAGTGGTTGTCACACTGATTGACAATACTACTCAATTTATCTCGCATCCAATGGAGGTCTTCAATTTTATGTTCAAGTTCATCCATCTTCTCCTGAGCAAAGGTATTGGCAGCACTACAGGCATCACGACCATCAATCTCTAACAGTGTACGAATTTCAGCCAGCGAGAAGCCGAGTTTTTTGGCACGTCGAATAAACAGCAGTTGCTGAATCACCTCCTGAGGATAGGTGCGATAGCCACCGCCTTGCGGACGAGGTGGTTCTTGAATCAACCCTTCGCGCTGATAGTAGCGAATGGTCTCGACATGACAGTTTGAGAGTTTTGCAACCTGGCCAATGGTTGGCTCTCTAACCATTTTGATCTTCTCCACTCTGCCAGCTTCTACGATTGATAGCGTAGTGGTCAACATCTCCTTTAAACGGGAGTTTAAGCATGCCTACGATTTGATTGACCTCTTTCGGCTCATTAAACCCTTCAATTCCAAACTGCACCCCCTGCTGCCCCATCTTTGGTTGCTGCTGATAGGTACCAAAAATCCGGTCCCAGCATGAGAGGTTAAAACCAAAATTGGAGTTTGCTTCATTCTCATTCACCGAGTGGTGAACACGGTGCATATCAGGCGTTACAAAAAGCCAACGCAGAACCGTATCCACACCGACTGGAAGACGGATATTGCCATGGTTAAACATGGCCACTGCATTTAAAGTCACCTCAAACAGTACCACTGCCGCTACAGGTGGCCCCAATAAGAGTATCACTGAAAATTTGATCACCATGGAGAGTACAATTTCAATAGGATGGAAACGGGCGCCCGTTGTCACATCGTAATCGAGATCAGCATGATGTACACGGTGCAGGCGCCACAACAATGGAATCGCATGAACCACAACATGCTGTAGCCAGATGGCAAAGTCCATCACAACCAGGGTGAGCAGAATTTGAGCACCCACAGATAGATCCAGAAGTTTAATCACACCCCACTGTTCTGTTGCGGCAAATGCTGCTACGCCCACTGCAGCCACTGGAAACAGTAGTCGGACCAATACGGTATTAAGGGCAACTAACCCCAGGTTATGGCTCCACCTCTGCCAGCGGCTTAGCCGTAGCTGACGCTGAGGCGAGAGAATCTCCCAACTTGCAACCAGCAGAAATATTCCAAAAAACAGTGTGAGGCGGATGACCGGTTCATACTCTAACACCCATTGCTCTAACTCCATCTCACCTCTCCCTGTCTAATAAGCATTGAGAACAGTCATCACATCCGTGCAAGCCGTGTTGAAAGAGCCACCAACCATCACTCCTCAGCTTCCTTCTTCTCGATGATCATCTCTCGTTGCCGCTCCATGATTTTTTTATCAATAATAGAGCGATGTGAGTCAATCAGGCTCTGAAACTCCACGGCCATCAAAATCTTTCCAAACGGGGTTGCATCGGTTTCACGCACCATAACCACGTAGCTCAAACCTCGAACTTCAGACTGATCGGCAAAACGGACGGTGATGTCGATGATCTCTTTGTTGTTATAGGCCTTGGTGGTGGTAAATCGACACCCCCCAGAGCTGAGATTGATGGTTTGTGGTTTGGCTACAGCTCCCGATTTTCCTTGCACAAATGAAAGAATGTAATCCATCTTCTCATTCATCGCCTGAAACAGGTCAGCATGACGTTTGTTGTGGCTCTGTTCTGTTTTGATACTCTCAAAAATGACTTTGTTGGCTTGGGCCAGAGTACTGAGCCTAAGTGTCTGATTGATCTCTGAAGCAACCTCTGGCAACTTCTCTTTCGGCACATGACGAACCGTGATTGCAGCATCAATATCAACTCGAAAATGTTCTCTCTGATTTTCTGCCATGACTACATCTCTATATTCATAGTGGTTACTCGGATCACTAAAAAATAGTGTTTTCTATCCTGAAAAATGAATTTTAATCGATTGGAGAATTAAGTTTTATTCTTTTTATCATTCTCCCCGGAGAGGACAAATAATCCTCACAAGATTGACAATAAATCAGGTATTTTCTCATGTATTTGAGTATAGAGACCCTTGAATGAACCGGCGACCTACGGCCAAGCGCTTGTCCGAGAACTCGATTTCTTTAATTTCTAAAACACTAATACACTGATTACCAAGTACTTATACTTTGATAAATGTCTATTTTACTATTCTCAGACAGCCGTCTGGTGAGGCAACCAAACCTCTACCAGAGCACCTTCATCGACTCCCTCACTCTGTAATGATATCTGACCACCAAACCCTTTCGCAAAATTGGCACTGGCGTGTAAGCCATTTCCACTGCCACCCTGTTTAGAGCTCTTTCCATGATTGAAAATATGACCTATATCTTCAGATTTAACTCCTATCCCATTGTCTTTAATTGAAAAGCATACTCCGTTGGCCTCTTCAAAATCCATCAGAAAAGCTTGTAGAATCAATTCACCATCCTCTCGATGGCTTGCGCTGATCGCCTCAACTCCATTTTTTACCAGACTGAGCATGGTAATGAACAGTTGATTACGAGGCAAAATAACCTCATTGAGCCCCGCAGCCACCTCAATTTTTACATCAATGCCTAAACGCAAAATTTCTGGCTCAACCAGAGCCACTACCTCCTTTAAAAAGGATTCTGGATGTAGTCTGGATACCTGGAATGTCGGTTTGCTACTATGCATCTGCAATCGAACAACACTTGAGATGCTTGTGATTCCAGTTTCAACATTTTCCACTGGAACCGATAACCCATCCCGGCTAACCCGCTGCAGCACCTGAATCACCCCCTCCAGCATTCCTGATGTGCGCTCAGGAAGCACCTCATCCCTCTGTTCTGTCAAACGCTCCAGTAACACTCCAATTTGTTCGAGAGGACGTATAGCCGATTTTCTGATAGCAATGAGATCACCCGACATGCTGGTTAATGTATTCCCGATATTGTGCATAATATTCGCTGACATCTCCGCAACCCCTTCCTGAAAGGCGATCATATGCTCTTTCTCTTCCAGATCATGCTGTTTTGTAACATCCCGGATCAACACCAACTTTTGAGAGGTAGAGTCATCTACAAGCAGAGGTGTTGTGGTTACCTCTAACAAAACCTTATTGCCCTCATCATCAGAGAAAAAAAGTGTCTCAATCGATAGCCCATCTTCTGAAAGTATTTTCCCGACGGGGTCTGATAACTCAACAGGAAACAGATCTGGAAAAGAGACAAGATCTGTCATTCCAAGCTGCGGAAACTGAGACTCAGCGGCAGGATTATTTATTACTACATGAGTATTTGAATCAATAACAACAATGGAATCTCTCATATTTTCCATGATGGAGGAGAGTTGATTATTACTCCGTCTTAACTCTTCGGTGCGCTCAACCACCTTCTCTTCGAGCGTAGACAACAACTCTTCCCGCTCGATGCGTAACGTTGCCTCAGCGACCATGCTTTGAAGTAGTGCTTCGACCCCCTCACTGAGATGGACCAGCTCTTTTGATGAGTAACTTCCAGCAGAGTGATCTATCACACTATGCGACTCAACCTGATGAAGGTAACTGTCCACTTTACGTATAGGAAGAACAACGAGTGCGCGAACTTGCACAAAGAGAAGAAATGCCAGTAGCAACACAGCGAAAAGTATCCACATTACCAACTCGTTGATCTGTGCTTCTAACCGCTTGAATTGTGTATTCAGGTTCCAGCGTAGTGCAATTGCACCAAAATATTCCCCTTCAAAAACAATCTTGCGTTGCGTTGTCATCACCTTTTCAGTGGTCATATTTTCCGTGAAATCACCACTGCAACCGGGCACATCCTCCCCCCACTGCAACAGTGGACGATGACTATAATCACAGAACTCTGCTCCGAGCAGATTTGGATGAATCTCTACCAGCCCCTTCAGGGTAGTCTCTAATACCGGGATATCTTCACTCAACAACGCATCCAGCAGTGTGGTGGAGAAAAGCGCTGTACGTTTATTGATCTCATCCTGAAGCTGTTCCAACTGGCTGTCATACATGGCTTTAGAGAATGTGACTGCGCCAAGCCAAACCAGCAGAAGACTCATCCCCAGCATCAGCCAGAAGGTCTGTGTGCCTACAGACCAGCTTCGAAAGGAAAATTTAAACATAAAACAGTTAAGAGTCTCCTTTTACTGCAAGAAGGCTCCACTATTGTGAATTGCCTTGCGCACAGAGTTATAAGCCACATCATCTCCCATCACAAAACCATCTTTTTTCAGTACCTTAAGCGTTTTTTGATCATCAAAGGCAAGTAACACTTGAGTCAAGGCATTTTTAACCTCTTCAGAAATACCACTGCGTACCGCCCATGCCTTTGTTGCAAGCTGGAACTCTTTAAGTATTCGAATCTTACGCCCTTTTTTGAGCAATTTTTTATAAGTACTCGACTTCAGTGCGCCAGCATCATAATCTCCCTTCGCAACGGCTTCTCCCACTTTGTCATGTCGCCCAAGATAGTCATATTGTTCCAGATCGGCTGCATGGACACCGGCCTCGGCCAGTAAAAGCTGAGCAAAAAAGCGTCCGATCGTCGACTGTTCACTGCCAAAAGCAAAGCGTTTTCCCTTTAAATCCTCCAGTTTGTTAAAATGGCTATCCGCATGGGCAATGATATATCCACTACGCATCTTCTTGCCCTTTTTACTCTCCATCGCTAGCAAGGTAATTTCGGACTCTTTCTCTTTTGCCAATACGTAAGATGCGGGTCCAAAGCGTGCAAAATCAACTTCTCCTTTAGCCAGCCGCTCGATAGCCCTTTCATAGCTGGGTGAGATACGTGTATGGATAGACACTTTTTCACCCAGTGCCTGAGTCAATTTTGTCTCCAACGCACTGAGTAGTGGACGAAACTGAGTCACAACAGCACTTGGTTTATCAGAGGCGTAGAGACCAAAATTGAGGTCGATATCTGCCTGCACCGTACTGACACTCATCCATAAAGCGAAAATTGTCATATAGTTCTTGATCTTGATCTTGATCTTGAAATTCATTTTGTTTTCTCTACTCTTGATTAAACATATTTTATAGAATACCTATTATTTCAAAGTATTACTACCTCAAGTTTCGGAGTTTATTTCTCGCACAAATCTAACTATAACAACATGATTCATAACGATTAGAAGCCTCTGGAATGGTATAATAATGTGATTCTTGACAGCCACATTAACCAAACCAGTGAACCTACCCCCAATCGTTGGACAGAAAACGGGGGAAAATAAGACAATTTCCTGTGTTGTTTTCATGTGATTTCTTGAGGAAAAAATCACTCTGTAAGTATTAGTTGTAGTGCTGTTTTTTG